>Ga0209978_10000059_pt1 | contig 32217 bp, 37 predicted proteins | sample BentaG_FD_182805 | JGI IMG/M metagenome (GOLD analysis project Ga0209978, IMG submission 182805) | Deep subsurface microbial communities from South Atlantic Ocean to uncover new lineages of life (NeLLi) - Benguela_00093 metaG (SPAdes)... | ecosystem: Environmental > Aquatic > Marine > Oceanic >... | reverse complement strand
TTGAGCCTGTAGAAGAGTATGAAAAGTGGGGGGTTGAGGACCCTCGAACCGTTATACTTGAGAACAAGCTTTACATGACGTATGTTGCTCACTCCAGGCGAAGCGGTCCTCCGAGAGCCCTTTTTCCTAGGTTAGGCATATCCGGTGAGAAAGCCCGTGTCATTCTTTCTGAAAGGGGCACACCTCGCATATCTTTAGCTTCATTAGACGATCTATCCTCTTTGGATGAGCTACATAGTCTACCTCGCCGTTTGCGAAGACATGGCTGCATTACTCCTTCTGGAGTTTATGAAAGGGATACTGTGCTTTTTCCTAAAAGAATTAATGGCAAGTATGTGATGCTCCATAGGCCTCGTGACTGGGTAGGTCCTGATTACGGCACAGACCACCCAAGCATTTGGATTGCCTATTCTGAAAACCTCAAAGACTGGTATGCCCACAAAATCGTGATGAGGCCGGAAAGGGGGTGGGAGGCAGAAAAGATAGGCACTGGGCCGCCGCCGATAGAGACCGAGAAAGGGTGGCTCTTGATCTATCATGGGGTTAGCGCTGACCATAAGTACAGAGCAGGTGCTGCATTGTTGAACCTGCACGATCCTTCAAAGGTTATTGGTCGTTTGCCACAGCCAATCCTGGAACCAGAGGAAGACTATGAAAAAGTTGGCGACGTTCCCAACGTGGTATTCCCTGAAGGGGCGGTAGTGCTTGAGGATAGACTCTTCATCTATTATGGCGCGGCTGACAAAGTTTGTTGCGTTGCTACTGGAGGAGTTAGTCATATTCTAGCTATTTTCTGACAAATAATAGCTATTTTCGCTGCGCGTGAGCCCTTAAGAGGTTTCTCCACTCAGCCTTGGCTGCAAGGCTTGCAACCCACGCTCAGGAACAGAAAAAAAGAGGAGTTTGCGGGAGACATCTCCACTGCCACTGTAGAAAAGCAACTTCTCGCACGTCGACTAACTTCATCACATGTAACGAAGTCTCCTCTTTTGATAGGCGACCTAATTTTTGTATGAGTTTTATAAAAGAGTAAACCTTTTTCTATGTGTTACCTTAAGTAAGAGCCTTCGGTTTGACAATTTCTTTCATTTCTTCAGTTTTCCCAGCCGTTTCCAGTGCTTGAGCCACATCTTCGTCGGTTGCCCCTCGGTCGAGTTTAATTTTTTCTCCTGTTGGTTCTATGTGACTTATGTTGACTCTTCTGCGCTTTATTCCTGTAACCTCTTTGGGTCCAGTTAAGAGGATGAAGTTCTTGTCAATCAGGTCTACGATCACGCATTTGCGTCCCGCCTCTCTACCGACGACTTTCACACAGATTCTCCCAACTTCAACTGCAGACATTGGAAATTACTCCGCTGGTTTTGAAAGAGATGCAGCAACTGATATTTAACAGTACCCATTTTTCATCATTAGCACTTGTTTCTCATGTGTACACGGAGCACATTTGGCTGTACTAGTGCTGTGAGATGCCACCTCTAGACTCTTGAAACAGCACAGTTTTAGAGATTGAATTCAATGTCAACGCCTTACCACGGACTGACACGTTTGAGTTTCTACTCTACGTTGGCGGATACTTTGAACCTCCCCAAAAAAATTAAGGGAGCTTACCACCTACCCCCTTGTTTCTGGGTGGATTTCTATGAGTGTGAAAAGGAAGTTGTGCTGGGGATGTTGCCGCTTAAGAAGTTGATATTTATAGTTTCACTGTTGATTCTAACGGAACATACGATCTATAACGAGGCTCAGTGTTTTGAGAACTTCTTCTGGACCTAGATCGTTTACGTCTAGAATGAGGTTGAAAGGAGAAAAATCCTCTCCAAGGTCAAATCCGTAGAGTTTTTTGTAGATAGCTTTGGTCTTCGCATCTTTCTCCTTCAAAGCTGCAAACGCCTTTTCAATGCTTATTTTGTCTCGTTGTGCGATTCGCCGAGCCCTTTCTCTAGGCGATGCTTCCAGCCAGATCTTGAAGCTCGTTTCTAGAAGCCATGGCATAGTCCAACTGTCAAGAACAACATCTCCTCGCCTTGCCCATTCCAACAATTTTTCGTCAACCTTTCTGTCAAAGGACGAATCCTCCGTTCGTTTCTTGAGGAAGTGCATTCCTTCTTCGCTTTCCCACCACCCTCCATCGACAGATTTGGAACCTGCTTCTAACGCCAAAGCTTTCAGTGCATCGCCTCCTGAAAAATAGCGCAACTCATATTTTTCAGCGATTTTTTTAGCTGCGGTGCTTTTGCCGCATCCAGCCATCCCTGATATGCACAGAACGATCTTCTTTTTCGTACTATCGGAAGATGACGCCATTTCAGCTTCTCGCCTTCAGTGTCAAAGTGTTCGTGATGTTTGCTTCAGCAAGTCTCGGAGGCAAATGTGGCAGAGTTGTCCGCCGAAGATGCGGCTGATTCTTTTCTGGGACTTAGGAAGCTTGCGTATCTTCAAGGCTGAGTGGGGTAGAAATGTGAGATAGCGTCCACAATTAGAACATCTTGGATTGTTTGTCTTTTCTTTTTTGTATAGTACCTTGTTGCGTCCGCCAGGTAAAGAACGATATTTTCGCTTTCTACTTCTCGTTCTCAATGCAGGGCGTGGCACTTCATTCCGCTCCTATTCCGACGCCAAAGATTCTAGAGAATAGAGTGCTAAAGAACAAGGAGCATAGAAGATACCAATAAACTATTGAAAGTGGTCCGAAACCTGGAAGAAATGCAATAGGCCCTTGGTAAATGCCCCAAAGCACTTGCCACATAAGAATAAAAGGAACAAAGAAAAGCAGTGATATTTTCATTGACTGCCATGACATTTTCTGTTGTAGCTTCATTATTTTGGCTTTTTGTTTTTCCACTTTAGCGAGTTTTTTCTTGTCTTTGTTTCGTTGAGCTTCCTTAAATTCGCTCGTCCACTCCTTAATCTCTTTTCTCCAAGCACGCATTTTTTCCGGATTAGTAAGTAAACGGTTAACTAAGGAAGTAAGAAAGGTTAGAGTTATGCAGAGTATAGTGATAAAAATTGTTGCTGCTGGCGCTTGCGGTGCTAATAGCCAATCTATGAACAAGGTTATGAACATGTTTTGTTGCTCCAGTTCAATTTTTCTTCATTATTCCAATTTGTTTATTGTCAAGGCTTTTAACTATTTTCATTCTTAGCCTCCAAATAAGCGGCGGAATGCTGGATACATCTCTGCAACCCGTTCCCGCATTAACTGTTGATAATACTGATAAATAATGCCGACAGAAAGCAGCACGCCCATGCCTGTCCCAAAAACCCCGAAAAAGTCTGCAAAGGCCGCGATAATGCCAACAACAATTCCTCCGAGAACTGTAACTGCTGGGATATAGCGTTTCAGCATAGTCTCTATAGGTCCAGCTGATCTTCTGTAGCCTGGAATATGCATGCCTGAATCCACCAATTGTTTCGCAACGGTTGATGGCCCTAGGCCGCCTACCTCAAGCCAAGTGAGTGAGAAGATTACACAAAATATTATCATAAAACCAGCAAAAACCATTGCTCTCATTGGATCCAGAGTTACATCTAGGATGCTACGGGGCGCTATTACATAGTAAACTAAGCCGCCTATAGGTTGAGGTTGTTGCCCAGCCGCTGCTGAATAGGTTCCTAGAAGATTGAAGAAAAAGTTCGAGTTGTTTCGGTTGAAGTTAAGCCAGATAATCTGCGAAAAGAAGTATACGTTGGCGAACAGAGCGGAAGTAAAGATTACAGGTAAGTTGGAAACATATAGAAGCTTGATGGGGTATCTGCCGCGGTAACCTCTGTAGTCAGCATGGGAAACAGGTAGCTCTACTCTGATGCCTTCCACATATATAACGACAAGAAACACCACAATTGTTGTGAAAAATCCCAGTAGTGCAGGCAGATTTTGAGATCGGATGAAAGCATTATCAATTGCTGGGATGAGGTGTGCAACAGTGCCAGAAGTAGCATTGAATGGCACATATTTTAGAGCAAAAGAAAACACTGGCTGACCTGATGTAATGGTTTGCAATAATGCTGGAAAGGCGCCGTAACTCTTTTGATCAGCTAGTCCTGGTGTCAAAGCGAAGCTGTCCCACAATATTCTCTGGGCTACTCCAGCCATAATGAAAAGGCTAATTCCGCTTCCTATTCCCCAACCTTTTTGAATCATCTCGTCTAGCAGCATGATTATTATCCCTGCAAACAGAAGTTGGAGAAAGATGATGATGCTTATCGATACTGGCAGTGAACCATAGACGCCTCCGATTATGTAAGCGGACGCTTGAACTCCTGTGAGTAGTATTGAAAAGAATTTGCTCGCAGTTGTGAAGAGCCCGCGATCTTCAGGGTTGGACATGTCGACATTTATCATTCCTGAACCAGCTAAAAGCTGAAGGATCAAGCCCGCAGTCACTATTGGACCTATGCCGAGTTCCAGTAGTGTCCCTCTGTTAGAGGCAAATATGATTCTGAGATAACTCATTTCAAAGCCGCTTTCTCCCGCCTGCAAGCCATAAAGCGGGATTTCAGCCATGATAAGGTAGATAATTAGCGCTAGAGCAGTCCACAACAGCTTCTGGTTAAACGCAACTGTTTTTCTAGGCGGTGTCGCCTCCGGCAAGAATCTCGCCATGGGTTTGAAAATTCCGAGAAATCTGCCCGCCATTTTTTCCTTCCTCCGATTTTTTCTTTAAGCTATTGATCCTCTCACAGTAGTTATGCACGTATCTGGTTGATTTTTTCTGTGATAAATCTGCCGCCTGCTTCTTCCACCTTTTTGGCGGCGGACTCTGAATGAGATGCGACTTTTATTGAAAAAGGTTTAGTTACGTTGCCCATGCCCAAAAGTTTGCTGTAACCCAACTTGTCTAAATCTAGAAAAAATAGCTCTTCTTTTTCCTCCAAGCCTTCTTCGGTAGAAAGCTTCAGCGCCAACTCGTCCAATTTCCCAACGTTTACTACATTGACTTTCTTACGGTTAGGGGAATAGAACCCTTTCTTGGTGAAATAATCGGGTTCATATCTCAGCACGTAGGACCATAAGTGTTTATGCCGGCCTGCTTTCGTATGGCCTTTTTGACCGCCTTTGCGATGCTGACCAACCCTACCCCATCCTACTGTTCTTGAACCTCGGCTTTTGCGAGTCTTTCGAAGTTTGTGAGGCATTTTTCAACCACGCTTTTTTTAAAATAGATGATAAACCGTCCATAAAATCTTTCTCTGTCAAATCATGTTTTCTACAAGTTTGTTAATTGCCTTGCCACGGTACCCAGTAACTCCGCCAGCAGCATAGCTCTTCTTTATTTTTCCTTTGTATCCTTTTTTTGGAGGGTGCGCTCTGAAAACCGGTTTGATGCCTGGTAAATGTCGAAAATCGACTTTAAGTTCGCATATAGCCCCAGCTAACTCTTCCAAAGTCTTATAGCCAACTTTCTGAGCATACTCCTCGTCAAGCTTTTTATTTCCAACGAGTTTCCCCCGCTTGCTGAGTAGCAGAAGTACATTCTCTTTTGTTATTTCACCCCAAGCAACAAAGTGTCTAACCTTCTTTAACATACCAAAGAAGCTGGGGCGGCTGTCGACAAGAGTTATGTGGCAGTTCCGGTTTAGGTGAAGGATTCCAAGAGTTTTCTTCATTTCAGGTGATACACCAACTACTCCTCGAACGCGAACCACTGCTAAGCATTCTCGTTTTTCAGCCATTTTACCTCACCCAATCTTCAGGTGTAACAAGGCTGCAAGTTTTTTTAAGGGCGTCAAAAACAGCATAGGCAAACGATGGAATAGTTCTTGTCGAACCGAAGCTCCTTGTCCAACAGTCCTTTATTCCTGCAAGCCCTAGAATTATCTTCGCTGTTTCACCTGCAACTAAGCCAAGACCCCTAGGTCCTGGAATTAAAACAATTTCTACACCACCACATTTGCCTGTTGTCTTAAATGACATTGAATGTGGCTTTCCACATCCACATTCCCAACTGCCACAACCTCTACGGATAAAATTCACGTTGAGCCGTGCGTTCGCAGCTGCTTTTTCAATTGCTGCACGTACTTGTCTTGTTTTCCCACCGCCTAACCCTATGTAGCCATCACGGTTACCAACTGCTACTATTGCTTTAAACTGCGACCTCTCTCCAGCGTCGGTTTGTTTTTGCACCAAATTTATGTTAATAACTTCTTCTTGTAAATCGGGAAGCAAAAGATCTACAATTTCTGACTCGCGTATCTTCAATCCTTCCATAAATATTTCTTCCATAGAAGAAATGCGGCCTTCTTGGATCATTTTGCCAAGGGAGGTTTTTGGCGTCCACGTTTCGCTTACTTCTCGTTTTCTTCTTCTTATACGTTGTCTTCGACTTCGTCTCCTCATAGGTTTTTAACTTTCCTTTTAACTTTCTTCTTTGCCTTTCTCGCCTTCTTTCTCTTGGGTGGGGCTGCTATTTTTTCTTTTGCTGCATTAAAGTGTTCCACTAGTTTTTCCGGAGCAAGTTTTCTTTCCAAGTATTTAGAAAATGTTTTTTCATAGAGTTCAACATTTGAAGAGGCTAAACTTTTAGCATAATCAACGATGTGTTGCCCTCCTAATTGTTTTTCATCTGGCAGTTTCTCTACGCCATGTGGAACACTAATACCAGCGTCTAAAACGCCCTTTAAAGAGGCAAAAACACGAGCTCCCTTTGTAGGTTGATGAAGTCCTATGTCCGCAACGGCTTTTTTCACATTTTTAGCCACTGCTCTCGTACCGCATAATAGACCAGTTAGATATGCAGAAGGTAAGTTTCCACATGCAGCTTGCCAACCATAATTTTTAAGCTCTTGCGAGTTAGCTGAGACAATGACTATATCACCTGTTGTGGTAGCTTCTATAATTTGAACGTTCATGTGTTTCAGTGACCCTCTCGTTACCACGCGGGGAAGTCTTGAGAGTATCAGTGCCTTTCTTGCTCTGTAGTCCGTTTTGCCTTCTCTGCGTCTCCGAAATGGAACACAATAGGATGGACCTTTTGCCATCAACGCGTCCTCCATAAGCCTTTAGCCTTTATACGGCGCTCAAGTTCAGCGATTGATTCGAAAGCGCCACTTCCTGCTATTTGGTAAAACTTACGATACGTGTTTTCTGTAATTACACGTTTTTCTTTCAACTCTCGTAGCCTTCTTCGCAACGCTCGAATTTTCTTCATCCAAATCTCTTTCTTAGACATTCTTGACTTGCTTCTTTTGCCGGGACCTTTTCTTAACCCCTTCTTTTTCTGTCTATGTAAAACACGGGCGCGTGATCGGCTAACTCCTTTTTCAGGAAGTGATTGTATGGTCCTTTCGTGAATGAGTTTCCTAATTTCTTCTCTGGTGATTGCTACCTCAACTTCGTCTATTCTTTCAGGATCTATCCAGACCCTGTTTTGTCCTATTTTAAGGATTTCAGCAGCAAGGCGGCGTTGGCTTTTGAGACTCATTTGTTTTCACTTCCTTTTTTCCGTTTGGAGCGTTTGGAATGTTTCGTTTTCTTTTCTGGTTTTACCTTAGTCTCTTGAGGTTCTGAAATCGTTTCTTCAAGCAACTCTTCTTCAATTTTTTCTTCTTCAATTTCCCTTTTGACAAGTGGATTCAAAACATGAATTTCTCTTTCTCTTGCCTGTGAAGCAATTTGAATTCGTTTTCTAGTTCCTACAGTGTGGGCGATTCGTATGGCTTGAGTTTTAGGGTCCACCTCTACTATTTCATCTGGTGTATGAATCAGTACTTCCTCGTATCCTGACGGGTGTAGTCCTCTAGCGATTCGCGGTCCACGATAGCCAACATTTACGGCCTTGGGCCAACCTTTTGCTTTAAGTCGCATCTTATTGTCTAATCCGCGGGGTTTTCTCCAGCTTTCCTTCAAGCGTTTGTAACGCCAGCTTTCGTGGCGTCTAAACTTGGGCTTTCTCGCCTTCACGGCCTTCCGCAACTTTACTGCTTGTTCAGCCGCAGCCTTCTCTTGCCTTGGTCTTTTGATCAAGTTTCTGTCCCCTTGAAACGCTCATACACGTATATGCCATCGAGAAACACACGTGGATCTTTTCTTTTGACTTTTGTTCCTTGTTCGATGTTTGCTGCTGTCTGGCTTACGTCTTCCAAGTTGATTCCCTGAACAATTACGTCGTCGGATTTAACTGAAACTTCTGTGTCCCCCACTATTTTTGCTGTGCGTGGACTGCGTTCGCCCGTAAAGTTCTCTATTAGAACTTTCTTTTGTTCGACTTTGACGGATATTGGAAAGTGAGAAAAAACGATTTTTAATTTGTATGTGAATCCCTTAGTTACTCCCGTTATCATATTTTGAATGTGAGAACTTATAGTTGCAACTGTTGCAGCCTCTTTTTTGCGAGGCCAATCTGTTCGAATTTTTATCAGTTTTTCTTCCTTTTGAATAGATAAGGGTGCGTGAGAGAAATCTCTGGTTAACGTTCCCTTCTCTCCTGATATGGTTACTGCTCTGCCATCTATTTTGACGTCCACGCCTTCGGGGACTTCAACAGTTTTTTCGACTTCCAATAAGCGCATTTTCCTTCTTTTTCTCCTAATAGACGAAGGCTAATAGACGGCCCCCTATTTTTTCCTCTTTTGCTGTTTTGTGAGAAGTCACACCTCTGGGAGTGGATACGACAAGAATACCTATATCCTTTGAAGGAAGAAAGCTTCTTTCCCATTTCTCAAATTCGTCTGCTCGTACTGGAAAGCGAGGCCTGATTGCGCCGCATTTGTTTATTCTTCCGAGAAGTTGTATCTTGAACTTTCCTGTTATGCCATCATCTATGAATTCAAACTCGCCGATATATCCACCTAGTTGCATAACTCTTAGGACTCTGCCAAGCAGTTTAGAGGCTGGACTGATTATACATTCTCGCTTTAGGCGCATCTCGTTGTTTATCAATGTAGTCATGCCATTCGCGATTGTATCCGCCACTATCTTCCGCTTCCTTATTCGTATTTTTTAAACCCAAGTTTTCGGGCTATCTCCCTAAAGCATTGCCGGCATATATATAAATTGTAACGCCGGATTACTGGGCCGTAAGAGCCACATCTTCTGCAAGGTCTGCTGCCCTTACCGAATTTTCGTTCTTTCTTAGGTCTCTGTTTTCCCATTCAGCTATACCTCAGGTTATCTCAACCGCTAAAGTATCTTTGATGAATACCATTGCCTCTTCAGGGGTTAACAAATGACTTATGCCTATCGTTGATCGAGTTCGTCTTCGTTCTTTGACGCGATAGCCAGCACGACCGAGAGCAACCGAGATATCCATCCCGAAGATTCCAAGCTCTGGCGTGTATTTTGTGCCTGGAATTTCAATATGTTCTCTTATCCCGAAGGAAAAGTTGCCATTTTTGTCGAAACGTTTCTTTGGTATTTTATTGTCAACAGCTTGAAGTGTTTTGGTGAGGAATTCTATGGCTTTTTCTTTTCGAAGTGTTACAACGCAGGAGATTGGTTCACCCTTTCTTATTCCAAAATCTCTTATGGTTTGCTTAGCTTTCCTCTTTACAGGTTTTCGGCCTGTCAGTTGTTCGAGAACCTGCACAGCTTTTTCAAGAGGCTCCCCTGATTGTCCCACAGCTATGTTAACGGTTACCTTCCGGATTTTCGGCTTAAGCATAGGAATTTCTCGCCATTTTTTTCGGATTTCCTCTTCTTCCGACAACTATCTCACCTCGGGCAACGATATGGAGTGTTCACCTTCACCTGTAGCGAAAATGAAGTCTAGAGTTGTCTGGAAACGTTTCCCAGCGGCATCCTCTATTGTCGTCAACAGTGAGCGACGTTTTTTCGCTTTAGCTTCTTCAATGTCTACGATTTTTCCATAGACTCCCATGTTCTTTCCTCCAATGATTAATGCAGTTGCGTTTTTCGCCACTTTTATTTGTCCGATTATCTCGCCGTCAGGGATGGCGACTTTGATGACATTGAGGGTCTGGTAGACATCTTCTTCAGGGTTCTTAGGGTCTGCAACTTGTACTAATTTGTTAGCGCCATCGTGAAGGTTAAGTTGAACATGGCCATGGTCAACAACCGTCTTGTTTTCTATTCGACAAAGCTTGAATGTAGCTTCATCTTGTTCTATAGGGTGCAAAATGAGCCCCTTTCTATGCGACAAAATTCGATAAGTTACCTCTGCGTCAGGAATAGCAATGACATCCATCAAACCCATAGGAAACGCTTCTTCTCTGCGAGTTTTTCCGTCAACAAGCACCTTTCCTTTTGAAATAATAGTTTTCGCTTCTTTCCGCGTTTTTGCAAAACCCAAAATATCTCTCATAATTATTGTTAATGGTAGGCTATGCGCTAGTGAGTGAGGACCAGGTTTTGGTTTTACAGTCCAGACGTATTCTTTGCGGTGGATTGGCCAGAATCTTGGCGCTGGCTTTCTTTTCAGGTGTCTGCTTCCACCTTTCTTTCCCAAACTATTCACTTCTCCCTTCAACTTTGGCTTTTTTTGTTCTTTTCCGTCTTGGTTTCGCGGTTTTTCTAGCTTTCTTCACTGTCTTTGACGCAGGCTTTGCTGGTTCTTTTTTCTTCTTCTCCTTTCTCCTAGGCTTCTTCGCCACTTCTTTCGGCTTTGGTTTTTCTTTGATCTCTTCCTTTTCCTCAACAGCTTCAGCTGGAGGATGTCTTTCTTTTTCTAGAAGTACACCTTTCCGATTTAACGCCTTTCTGCGCCATTTGTCACTCATATCAAGACTGATAATCGTTGTTTTTGATGGATGAATTGGAATCTGTATTGTTGTTCCATCTACTTTTTCGCGCGTGACGCCTTCAACGAAAATTCTGTATTTTCTACGGTCAACTCTGATGATTTTACCTTCAAATCCTTTGCGATCGCCTCTCATTAATCGAACCGTATCACCTACTTTCACAGGAATGGCGTTTGCTCCATGCTTCTTCTTCAAATCAGGCGATAGAGCCGCGGAAAAATGTTTGTAGCGCAGATGAGCAGGAGCTTGAAACAATTTTTTGCGTTGTGTTCCTGGTTTTGTAATTTGCATGGCGTTCACCTACACTATTATGCTTGCAGCGCTCGCTATTCTAGGCCATCGCTCTGCTGCTTCTCTCGCCACTGGACCTCTAATCTCGGAACCTTTCATTTCTCCTTCAGCGGTCATTATGACTGCAGCGTTGTCCTCAAACTGAACCCAGATACCTTCTGTACGACGGAAGGGCATTCTCTGTCGCACAACGACTGCTCGGAAAAGTTTTTTTCGCATGTCTGGTATCCCTTTCCGTACAGAGGTCATTATCAAATCGCCTACACCAGCTGCTGGAACACGCCTTAGCCGTCCTTTGTATCCGATGACTTGGATAAGTCTGAGTTTTCTAGCGCCGGTGTTATCGGCGCATTTCAACATGGTGCCGCATTGGACGCCCCTTGTGACTTTCGGTTTTTGCCCAAGCATTGCCCTTGCGAATAACGCTCGTGGTCTCGCTCTTGCCGCCAACTATTTTGCCTCCAGTTTTTCAACTATCACGAAGGTAACAGTCTTGCTTATGGGACGGCACTCGGAGATTTTCACTCTGTCGCCTTCTTTCGCATTAAGGCAGGGTGGGTTGTGAGCAGGTATGTGGCTCTGTCTTCTCTCGTATCGTTTAAATTTAGGAAAATAATGAAGATAGTTACGTCGAATTATAGCAGTTTTATCCATTTTTGCACTAATAACCAAGCCATCCAAAGAACGCCCCCTAACAGATAGGCTCCCATGAAAGGGACAACTAGGGTCAGTGCATGATTTTTTAGGTTTCTTCAAAGAGAATGCCATTCTTCTACCAGATCCTCCTAATTCGCTTTTTCAAGCGCTCTTCAGGTCTTCCCACCAGAATCTGTCCATCAATCTCCACGATTGTGGAATCTGGCAGAGTGAAATGGAAAACAGCTTGGCTTTTTGCTATGGTTTTCCTTTTGTTGTCCTGCAGTATTACAAACGTGTTTCGTGTTTCGTTAACAATTGTACCAGCGATACCTATGTGACTGGGGTTGGAGGCTTTTGCGATTTTTGCTTTGAGACCGATAAACTCATGCTGAATTATCGCAGGTGTGACTTTCATTGTTTTTTCGCCTCTTTTGCCTCTACAAGTTTTGCTTCGTGTTCTACGGTGAGGATGCGAGCGATGGCTTTGCGAAGTTCTCTTATGCGTGCGGTGTTTTCTATAGAACCACCTGCCTTCGTCATTGTTCTTAATCGTACAAGTTCGGTTTGTAATTCTGTAACTTTTTTTCTCCGTTCTTCTGAAGATATGTCTCGGATGTCTTTGAGTCGAATTATGGGCATTTTTTATTCGGTTGCCTCCTCTTCCTCTTTTTCCGTCATTGGTGTTTCGGCTTCTACAGGTGTTTCTTCTTCAAGTGCTTCCGCTGCCTCCTCTTTTGCTTCTTGAGGAACTATGGTTATTTTGTCTGGGAACTCGGCGTCGGGAGGCATTATGTGTACTTTTACTCCAAGAATGCCTGGTTTTAACTGGACATGCAACCCTGCTTTTCTCGTGTATACTAATGGTGGTTCTCCACTCTTCGGCAAGTATCCAGCGCGAAATTTTTCATATTTTGACCTTTGACCCCGCAATTTCCCGCTAATGGTAATTTCTACTCCTAATGCTCCAGCATCCATAATCTGCTTAAGCGCCCAATATCCTGATCTTCTGTAGTGAACACCTCTTCTTAACGCCGAAGCAATACGTGAAGCGATAACATATGCATTGAGTTCGGGGATTTCAATTTCCGCTACAGAAATTTGGGGATTAGGAAGTTCGAACTTCTTCTCCAAAACGCTTGCGAGGTCCTTTATGGTTTCTCCGCCTCGACCGATGACGACGCCGGGGCGCATAGCGTAGATCACTATGTGTGTTCCTAGCGGTGTCTTTGTGATATCTACGCCGCCATAACCTGCCCTTTCAAGTTTGTTCTGCAAAAATTCGTCGATTTCTGTCTTTTTTATGGCTTCTTCGATGAAATGTTTAACTACAGACATTAGGCAACTCCCTCTGTTTTCTCTCCTATTTCTTCTAGAACAATTTCGATGTGTGTAAGCGTTCTGTTTTTCGGGCTTGAGCGCCCAAATGCTCTTGGTATGGCGCGTTTAACTTTCATTCCAGGGTAGGCTGATGCGTGGATTATGCGGAGGCGTTCAACGTCAAGGTCTTTGAAATCAGCATTACCTTCTGCGCTTTCAAGAACTTTCAAGATTTTTGTTGCTGCCTTAACCGGATACTTTCCGACCATGGCTTTTTGCATTCCATGTCTATGGCCCAGCTTTTTCACGAATCTGCGGAACGGGACAGGTTGTTTTTTTACTATAACTTGCCTTAGATATCGTTTTGCTTTATCTAAACGCATGCCTTTGATTGTTTTGCACACCTCTCTTGCGTGTTTAGGGGATATTCTAAGCTCCCGTCCACTGGCTTTAACAGTTCTTTCAGTATCGAATTCTGTGATTGAGTATCCGAATTTTGGCATGCTTTCTTCCAGCTGTGCACTTCAACAGCATCAATGTAGTTTATATTTCTTTTCGTGGCAAAAAGCAGGAATAGCAAGGTAAGTTTTCTCTAGTGTGCCAAAGTCCAGAATCGTAAAGTCTGCCAAAATACAGAGTTTCCATTTTCAAGTTTATTAATGACATCAAATAAACTGTTTCACAGCTTGGTGATAGCCTTGCCCCAATCAGTCATAGCAGTTTCAGATCTTACAAAGTTCTACGGAGATTTCAAAGCGTTAGACTCTGTCTCCTTTACAGTGGAAAAAGGGTGGATATATGGCTATCTAGGTCCAAATGGAGCAGGTAAAACTACAACCATAAGAACCATGCTTGGCCTTCTAAAGCCAGATCAAGGTGAAGCCAAAATAAACGGTGTAAACCCGTCCAAAGATCCAGTTCAAGCTCTCCAAAGCCTTGGATATGCTCCGGAACTGCCAACCTTGCAGGCTTTCTTCACTGGAGAGCAACTACTGGACTTCATGGGAAAAATATTTGGGTTAGATGGACTGGCGAGGAAGGAGAGGGTTAAGCAACTTCTTGACTTGGTTGGCTTAAAAGAGTGGGGCAGCAAGAAGGTTGGAAAGTATAGTAAAGGAATGGTTCAGAGACTCTCTATGGCTTTGTCCCTCATCAATGATCCCGTGGTTCTCATCATGGATGAGCCTACGATTGGTATGGACCCAGAAGCCACAGCTCACTTCAGAGATCTCTTCACAACCTTTTCAAAACAAGGTAAAACTATCTTCATGTCCTCACATCTCCTAGACGAGGTTCAACGCATCTGCACTCATGTGGGAATGATAAATAAGGGGAGAATGGTCTTCACAGGTCCAATGGAACAGGTGTTGGAGGCTTTTACCCAGAGATGGGTTGTTGAAGCAGAACTGGAAAAGGTAACGAAAACGGTAGTCTCAAATCTTGAAAAGCTAGATTACGTTGAAGGAGTTAAGGTGGAGGGAAATAAGCTAAGGATAGAACTGAAGGAGAAGAAGGATTTGAGAGGCGAAATTTCCTCAGAAATCTTCAAACGAAAAGGCGTGTTACTAAGTCTTAACCTGCGCAAGATAACGTTAGAAGACGCTTACCTACGCGCTCTGAGAGGAGGTCAATAACATGAATGCTCTTAGAAGAGTTACTGTAATCATTGGTTACGAATGGAAGAGAGCCCTAGCCAAAAAAAAGTTCCTTGTGCTAGTTTTTTTGGTGTTTGCTGTCCAAATAACCGTTTTCGTAGTGTTCAATCATCTTTTTACTAATCCCCCTCCTGGCTTAGAGGTATGGTTGGAACAAATTAAGCCTCTAATGTGGACTTTGGCAGTATTAGCTCCTCAGGGGTTCTTTTCAGTGCTTATTGCTATTATGATTGCTGGCGGATCGATGTCTGAAGAATACGAACAGGGGACGGCCGACATACTATTATCCAAACCGATTACAAGAATGGAGTATGTAGCTGGAAAGTATCTTGGTGGATTGTCGCTTTTTAGTTTTGTAATGGCTTTGACAACAGTTCTTGGGGTAATCTTATCCGTGATATTTTTCAGCCCTCAAGATAGTCTTCAGTTTATTCCACATGTTTACCTAGCTGTGGTTTACTCCAATCTGGTTTTCTTGTCGTTAGCCTTTATGTTTAGCGAAACTCTTAGGAGAACAATGCTTGCTCTGCTTTCTACTGTTGGCGTTTTCATAGCTTCGAGTGTTATAAGTGGTATTCTAACAGGGGTGCACATGATCACGGGAGAAGAGCTTTACCTAGAGGCTAGTAAGTGGCTTCCAGATTGGTGCGTATCAAACTTTCCTAACTTTGTGATTAGAGAGCTTAACATAAGTGTCCCCTTGTTTGGGGGCACCTTTGTCTCCGCAGGAGAGACAGAGACTTTTTTAGCAGGATCCCTTATCGCAGTCTACACTATTGTTTTCGTCGCAATAGCTGTCGTCAGAATCGTTAAATCAGATGTTACAAAGAAAACGGCTTGATGCAAGTCTGAAGTAATAAAAATCTCACAAATTATATCTCTTTAGTTGAAGCCGCATTCTTTTAAAGTTTCTCTCAGCAATAAGACTATCATGCCTAGGCGTCAAATTATTCGAAATGGCGATAACATTCTCCTATACCTTAACAAAAAACGCTCCTACTTGGTCAAAGCAGAAAAAGGCAAAAGTTTCCACACACACAAAGGCTATATTCAGTTCGACAATTTAATTGGCAAAAAATACGGTACACGGCTGCTTAGTAGCTTAAACATAGAATTTGTAGCTCTAAAACCAGCTCTTCGCGACTTCATTTTCAAAGCTCAGCGAAAAACTCAGATAATGTACCCCAAAGACATATCCTTGATAGTCATGTTTGGTGGAATAGGCCCTGGAAACCGCGTCATTGAAGCAGGCACAGGTGCAGGTGCTTTAACTACTGCTCTAGCTTTCTACATTAAGCCACGAGGACGAGTCTACAGCTACGATATTCGACCGGAATTTCAAGAAGTCGCCCTTAAAAACCTGAAAAAAGCCCAAGTCGAAAAGTATGTCGAGCTCAAAAACAAAGACATAACATTAGGCATCGATGAAAAAGATGTTGATGCAGTTGTTTTGGATTTGGCAACTCCGTGGCTTGTGATACCCCATGCTTATTCAGCACTGAAAGGCAGTGGAAACGTTGTATCCTTCAGTCCTACAATCGACCAAATCGTAAAGACCGTTGAAGCCCTGAAGGAAAACGGGTTTGTTGACATAGGCACATTTGAATGTATAATGCGTGGAATGCAAGTAGCGCGGGGAAAAACTCGACCGCAGACGTTCATGACTGGGCATACAGGCTACGTAACGTATGCTCGCAAAGCACTCTAAAAAATGAGAGGGTGTTGAAGTTACATAGATTTATTGAGCTCTTTTTTCCACAAGGGAATGATTATCCTCTTTATTAGCATCACGACTCCAAGGGAAGCAAAGCACAGTGGCACGCCAACGATTAATCCTTCAGTAATCCAAACTAAACCTGTGACCAAGACTGGAAAGACGGACATCAGTTGATTGACAGGTTCAGGCGTCTCTTTTCCCTCTTCAAATTCCTCGCTTAGAAAAGTCTTGATGGTGGAATATTGTTCACCACCCGTTGCGTTTTGACTTGTAAATTCGCGGATGCTAATTTGAATAAGCAAAACTCGTCCGTTTTCATCTATATTTTCTCTAGTTCCCATCGTAAAAGCGCTTGCGTTTTCGGGAGGCAATTTTGAAACAATTTCGCCACTCCATAAGCCCTCCTTAAAGGTCATACGTTCAGTTATTATTAAGCCGCCTTTTTCTCTTGTCAGTGCTTCAATAAAGGGAACGACTGTTTCGAATGTCCCGTTTCTAAGTTTCCCTTGAATGTCGGCATCCATTATCCGGACACGTTCTGAGGGCTCAGACGTGAAACCATACATGGATTCGAGGCTCGCTGCAGATTGCAGACCATAATGGCCTTCCAAGCTATCTCTTTGTGGAGCAGTATTATAGAAGACTGAGAAAGCAGCAATAGTTAACGCTAAAGCCACGGCAATTCCTATTTCTTTCTTTGTTATCTTCATTCTTAAACCCGTAAAGAAAAAGGAGTAGCGCTTGGTATAATGCTATGTTTTAGAACAGCGTGTACTAAAATTAGTACGGACGAATTGGAGGCCAAATGTAATCGTGTCTCGGTGTTTTTCGTTTAAATAAAATGTAAACTATTGAAGCTACAATGAAGCTGACGCCGAGAATCTCCACTTCTCTATGCGAGACAGTTTCCACACGATTTTGTTCTGAGTAGTCCAGAAACGGGGGCCTTAAACCTTCACTTGAAAAATGTGCGAACACCTCTGCAAGTTTTTCCTGTCGGCCTGCCTTAACTAAGAACAACCATGTTGGAACAAGTGTCATGACTAAGCCCAGAATGATAGCGGTGACAACATATGCTATGGCTTTGTTCATGGCTGTTTTCTCCACATGTTAAGTAGGTGTGTGTTGCTTTTAGTTCTATGTTTTAGAACAGGTTGATGCACACTCAAAATGGCTTTTCCCTCCACAACCTAATCGTCTCAAACCATAAAACGGAGCATCCAATAACACCGAAGGCTAAGGCAAAGAAGTTATGGACGCTACCCGTTAAGCCGTAAAATAGTAGATAGGTAATAAGCATAGTAGTCAGCCAGACTGAATAAAATAGATAACGCGGCACCAGAAAGCGTCCCACCCTTGTGAAAAATCGGAGGAGACCTACTTTAACCTCTTCTTTCAGAACATATTCACCTGTTCTTTTCTTTGTTACAAGTCCAAGATCCTGCAACTTTCCCAAGTGATGAACTGCAATGCTGGGGCTTGAAAAGTGAAGGGAACGCTGAATTTCCCGCACACCTGCGCTGTGGTTGGATGATCTGATCAAGTACCAATAAACTTGTATGGTTTTGCCTTTCAGCTGCGATTCAATAACAGATAAGTCAGAAGCGGGTTCTCTGGACATTAGAGCTCTCCAAAACATTATCCGAGCGGAACGTTATATAAAATCTGGCACTGTGAAACTGCAAAAACACGCGCGTTTAGAAGATATTCCTTGCTTCTACTTTTTTCTTGTTCCATTGGAAACATTCGGGTTCTGAAATATACCTGGCTAATATAAATAGCCTTAATTTTCTGCATGTAGAATGATTGATGAGAGGGTGAATAGTTGAATCGTGAGGGACGAGTTAACTTAGCCAACAAACTTACAGATCTCCTCCTGAGGAAATTTGGAGATAACATACTTTTAGGAAGAATATATGGTTCCACGGCTAAAAACGTGGGCACAGAATATTCAGACCTTGAATTGTTCTTTATCGTAAAAAATGGCTCGAGAGCACAAAGTTTCAGTTTTGCTTATGAAGGCATGCCCGTGGGTGTAACCGTGCAAAAACTAGTTGATGTTGAAAGAGATATAAATGAGATTGATTTGACTGGCCATTGAAAATGGGAGGACTGTTCAACTTGTGGAGACACGTTGATCTTGGGGAAATTTAGTAGTGTGTTAGGGAAAATTCTGAAGAAAGATTTTTCGAGTTTTTCGGGTTAGGAATCGTGGGAAAATCTTGGTTTCTTCTTATACTCACATGTATTCGAATGCATGCATGCATTGCCCGTGAGAATTCAAGAAGTAATAAGCGATATCTGTTTCCCCTCGGGTAATCTCCCGAAACCCCCTCTTTTTCATAGTTTTTCTCTAGGCTTTATTAAAACTCTTGAGCGATCCCATTATCCTCTAATCAGGCGTCTACCTACCTTTTCTAACATCTCAAGCTTGTGGTCCTTTGAGAACCGAGTTACTGGAACCAAATCGAAGATGTCAAACCCAAGCCTCCTAAGATAATCTTCAAGATTATATAGGGCGCGAATTGCACCTCGACCGCTTCCACCAGCCGAGGCTATTCCAATCGCCTTTTTGCCAGCAAAAGTCTTAAAGCCTAAACCGGTCTCGCACCGGCGAAGACGGTCCAAAAAAATCTTAGCGGACTCGCTTAAGTCATGCCAGTACACAGGGGTAGCAAAAACTAATGCATTACATTTAGCTATTTTATCCGTCAAATTCTGGAAGTCATCTTCATGAACGCAGACCCCTCCATCCCTGCACTTGCCCCATCCGTTATCACAGGCAATGCATGGCTTAAGGTTCAATTTGTTTAGGTGAATAAGTTCAACCGTCCCACCCTCATTTCTGACACCGTTAAGAACGGCTTGCGCGAGACTAGACGTCAACCCATCCAAGTTTGGACTTGACTGAATAGCAATAACTTTCATACTAACAACCTCGAACTAAGAGATATGAGCGCAATGAAAAATGTTGCGTAACCACTTCTAAAAAGTGATGGGGTGTGGGATTTGAACCCGCCCACAGTGGAGATATCTCTCGCAAACTCTCCCTTTTTTCTGATTCAGAAGGGGCGTATTTTGTGAATCTAGGTAAACCCTTGTAAAGCTTCAACTTGTCAGGATTACCTATATATAAATGGAACTCAGTGCTTTAACGATGGAGAAATCTCTCATAAAGGGAGTGTTTGGTTGTCTCAAGGAAGCAGTCCTGCGAAGAAACTGGACCAGATTAAGCGTCTTATTCAGGAAAAGTCCATTAAGTGGGGAGCTGACCTCGTCGGATTTGCGGACTTTGAGAGGTTCAATCGGTACCCAGAGGAAAACCGTCCTCCTGAAGGAACCAAGACGGTCATTGTTCTGGCGATATGGATGGAAGATCCCATTTTGGACCTGTGGCTTCACCCCCCTTCCTGGGAGGACCAAGGCAAGCCAGACCGTGCATTTGAAGATGAAATCCTGCGTGGCGTATCACTACGTCTTTCACTTTTGCTTGAACGAGAAGGGTATTGGGCTGAACCCGCAAATTATGAACCAGGGCTCTATCTAAAAGAGGCAGGGGCTCTCGCAGGTTTAGGCATTATTGGCAAAAACAATCTTCTTATAACAGAAAAATACGGTCCACGAATACGCTTGCGCGCTGTTAATACTAACGTATCATTGAAACCTGACCTGATTATGGAAAGCCTTGACTACTGCCACGAATGCAACAAATGTGTTGATGCCTGTCCCGCAAACGCATTTGACAATGGAAAATACGATAAAGAGGCTTGCCTCAGCTATTGCGAAAACAACCTGAAGGAGATATCAAAATACTCTGCGCTGTGGTGCATGGAGTGTTCAAACATCTGTCCCATCGGCAAACACAGATCGTATTCAAACAGGATACAACAATCATGATAAAAAGAAGGAGCTGCATAACCGCTTGCGCTCCTAGAAAGTTGGACCGGGAGAAATTTGAACCCATATACAGTAGTGATATCTCTTGCTAGTTACTTACGGTTTCGAGACATGTTTGTTATTTTTGACATAGAATCGCCAAGGCTTTTCGCTGCCAAGTTTTATTCCAACTCTTCTTGTAGTGATTGTATCGAAATTTTCATTGATCTTCGGATAACTGATAAAGAGTTCTTTTGTTTTAGTTATATCTAGACCGTTCTGCTTTTTCGTTATGTCTAGGGCTTGCGTCAGTTTCCCCGGACCATTTGACAGGTTGACCCGAGAGCTTGGTCTTCTGTTTTTATGGGCCAATTCGACGCCATCAATTACTTCGACTCCTCTTATCAGAACAGCACCTGGAATGCCTTCTCTCTCAGTTGTGACATTAAGGCAGTAATAATTTCCATAAATGAAATATACATACACAAAGCCTGCCTTTCCGAACATCAGCTCGTTTCTAGGCGTCTTACCTCTGTACGCATGACTTGCTGGATCATCGTTTCCTCGATAAGCTTCAACTTCAACTATCTTAGCTAAAATATCTCCTTCAGAAGTTCGTCTGACCAAAATTTTGCCTAATAATTCTTTTGCAACGAAAACTGTGTCTCGAGCGTAAAAACTACGTGGCAAAACTCTCATGATCAGGTCATCTGGTTGCATCAAAAACTGTCAATCCTTTTCTGTTCAGATCGAGACTTGAATGATCTTCTTTTTACAGGTCATATAACTATTTGAACCCTCCCCTAGTGGAGATATCACCCAATCGCCTCCCCTTTTTATGGCTTGTGGAAGAAATTAAGGTAACTCTATGGTTGCCTAAATCTTAGGAAGGTAATAGATAGTAAATTAGACATCCTATCAATATCAAGAATGTTATTGTCACCACAAATCCCATTTTCCTGTTTTTGTCGAAGGAAACACCTATCATGCTGAACATAGCAGCATAGAAGACTATAATGTAGGGGACATGAATTGCCAGTATTTCTCTGAATGGAATTTTAAGGATGTAATCTAATAATAATTCCAGAAAGAGATAGAAGAGAATAAATACATGAGATATTATCGTCCTTTTTTTCGCCTTCTCCTTCATATATCCTAACAATGTGATAGTGAAAGGAATTATCAGAGAAAGGACAATAGCACCACACACCTGCACGAGTATCATGTTGCCAAGTTTTATTGCAATGTAGAGAACACTCACCGAAATATTGAAAATAATAGAGGAGCAGATGAAGATAATGTCCATTAATTTACTCATGTTCATTTGTTAGTCTCCATTTCTTTAATAAAGTTTGGAAACCCGCAAACCCCCCATTTTTCTTTTTTCAACTGACCATCAATATCCGCTGATACCAAAGCCTATATCAAACCACAACAAACACGACAGTTGAGATGCATCGCCCTAAGCTTTCGAGAAAGCAAATCAAAATTCTCGTGTGTGTATCAATAATCGCGGCTGTCGTTATAGCGTTTTTCTATGGCTCTTGGCTTAATTTCCAGACGTACTACTTGGGCGTAATGAAAGACCTGAACAGTTCTGAAACCAAAGCATACATGCGCAATAAGATCAATGGATCCCACAACTTTATTGAACTTCTGAACTGGACAAGTCAGAATCTCAATTGGTCCGAGGAGAGCTTTACGCGATACTCTAAGCCTCAACAGATTCTGAACCAAGGGAAAGGCAGATGTGGAGAATTCACTATTGTTTATATAGCTGCCTGTTTGGCGTTTGGCTATGAGGCCAGAATCGTTGTTTCCCGGCAATTCTATCAGTTTGGTCACGGTTTTCATACATGGGCGGAAGTGAAATTGGATGGCGTTTGGACTCACATCGATTCCAGTCCTACTGCTTTCTGGAATGACACTTCACGTTACAGAAACTGGAATTGGGGACCAAGAATCACACTGAACGTTTTTGCTTTTGAAGACGGCCAAATTGAAGATGTCACTTCACGATACAGATAAGCAAACGCAACTCTCTTTTTTCTAAAAACTGTTAGTAAACGGGCACTCATATGCATGCATGCCAGCTACATGAATAATCATCGCAAACCTTGTTTGGGCTCGGAAACCATTAGTAATACGACGAGCACTCCAATCAGACCTACGCCCGCGCAAGCAATGAAAGGTGCTTCAGAAGACGAAAATTCATAGAGAAAGCCTCCCACGGTAGAACCTAAAACCAGTCCGACATTTCTGAACATGTTGAAAATCCCCATTCCTCTTCCCCTTTTCGAAACCGGCATCAGACCTGAAAACATAGCGGTAATTGAAGGGTTAGACATTGAACGACCAAAACCTCGCATAGTCATGACAAAAAGCAAAGGCCAAAAACTCCCAGATAAAATGATCAGTAATGCAGCAGAGGCATGAATAATCTTTCCTAAGACAATCATATGTTTTCTCCCGACTTCATCAGCAGTTATCCCCATGGGAATAGTCGCAAGTAAAGTCACAATTCCTTGGAAAGTGAAGAGCATTCCCACTCCCACTTCTGATATGCCCATCTGTTCGTTGGCATATACGGATAACACTGGTTGCATTAGTGCGTTTGAAAAGACTAGGATGAACTGAGCTAAACAAAGGCCTACGAAGATGCTTACATAAGGTGTTAGCTCTTTGAGTGTTTTAGTGGCTTTGTTATGCGTTGAGGATTTGGAGTCTGTTCCGAAGTGAGGGGTTTCGGTTGGAAAACTATCCACCCCTAATTCGGTTGCAACCGTTTCCTGCACAGTTAAAACGACAAGGATAGAACTGAAGAATGCCAAGATTCCGCAAACAAGGAATGGAACACTGATGGTAAACACTCCTGCCAGTACACCGCCTAACCCTGGGCCTATCACCATCCCTAGAAAATGTGCCATCTCGTAAAGTCCCATGGCCTTGCTCCTGTCTTTCGGCTGCACCATATCAACAACCATGGTGCTTATGACTGGCCACACTACTCCCGAAGCCAAACCTTGAAAGCCTCTCAGGAGTATCAATTGGTTAACATCTTGGGAAAACCCGTATAAAGCCATCACAACGGAGTAAGCGAGTAATCCCAGAATTATCGGTTTTTTCCTTCCCGCTCTGTCAGCAAGCCACCCACCAGGAAACGTCGTAATCAGTCGGGCAATTGCGAATGAAGCGGTTAAAAAGCCCAGTTGTGTCCCTGTAGCACCAAAATCTCTTGCGTAAATCGGCAAGAGGGGCATAACTAGTCCAAAACCCAACATGCTGACAAACACTGCAAAACACAGAGGAAATAGCTGAGAATAACTGAAAAGGATCTTCACGTGTTCCTTGAATCGATTAAACACTCAATCACCGAGAAGTTACTAATCTAGGAAGCAGACGTATTCGTATAGAAGAAGAAAAATCTTTACATTGTGCGAACAAAGCAATGCATGCGGGAGTTTGCGGGAGATGACTCTAGCTTTCACACGAGTTTGCGCTAGCGGTACGCATGCATGCAGAGAGCATCCTTCCAGACTCGCATCTCAGACTTCAGTAGGGTATTGATAGCCTCATCAGTTGTTACATTCCAGAGTTGCATTGTCCTAGAGCCCTTACGAGTCAGATGCATTGTTATTGAACAATGACAAGGGTAGTCCATTAATTGTATTCTTCCTTGCGAATACGTGTGCTATCAAGCAAAGTGTTCGAGATCCTCTGTGTGCCACAGTCTACTATGTACCTATTTTTCTTTGCTTCTTGGTCAGATCTTCAATCTTTCCAGTTAGGTCCCTCAGAGAGAAACGGAAGAGTTATGATGTACGTCGCCATAACAAAACCCCAGCGGAAGACTTTGCTACCTCCCCCTCCCCTCCCCCCCTCCCTATTTTGCGTCGAATGCACAAGTTTTGAAACCTGAACAGCATGAGACAGGTTCGGCTTCTATGCCTATAGGGCTTTAGTGTTCCCTCAAAACACTATAACCTACATCAAACAACAATTCTGCACAAAAGGAAAACAGTGAGTTATAAAACCAAAGATCGTTACCATGTCAGCAATTCCTTAGACACAAAAGCCTTCAAATCACCAAGATATACATAAATGTCAAGCAAACAATATTCGATGAGCAAGACGACGACTTTCACGTTAACATTACGCGGAACTCAGAAGAGGTCAAGGCTTTACTTGAAGCAGGCTTTGAATACGTCACTAGCGAATACAATGATGGCTGCAAAATCTTCCGAAAACGCAAATAACCCCAACCGCCTAAAAAGTGGTTGGAGTTAGGAAAAAGTCCATGAAAAGTGGCCGGGGTGAGGTATTTCAGGCCACAGTGGAGATGTCTCCCGCAACTTCCCACTTTTGTGGTTCTGGCTTGTTCTTCTATGAACAGCTTCTTTTATCACTGAAAACACGCGTGTGCATCATGGAGAACATAGAATCGTTGTTATGATTGATACATACTGAAGTACGTTCTTTGTCTGCTCAAGTTCATAGAGAAAAGTTCCAGAAATCATAAATACATCTTTGGCAGGAACATTCTCTCGGTAGGGGAGAAACAATTTCTTGCAAATTATTTTCTCATCTTCAAGCCTTGACAGAAGTCAGGGAAGCGGGAGACTGCTTAGCTCGAGATGGAGAGCTGAAAGTGGCCGCCGAGAAAGGAGAAAAAACATAATTGGAAAGAATTAAGAAGATAAGCCTTTCAGTGCTAACGCTGATACTAGTGCTTTCGATGTTGGCAAACATTCCCAGTGTCTCATCGGTACAAGGACCTAGAACCGAAGATCTCATCATCCGCTTCTATGGCGACGTAGAGAGTACATACTCCGCATTAAAAGCTGATGAAATCGATTTGATGGCTTACACAGGCTGGTCGGCGGGACTGCCACTGCATGACGGCAAGCAATTCACCGCAGATCTGTTCGTAGATGCAACCGCAGATCCTAACATTGTGCTGGCTCCTTTGCCAGGAAACGACATTGTGGGGTTTGATTTCAACAGCAACTGCACGATCGAAACGTATCCAGGCATCCGGTCACCAATGACTTACAAGTCATTTAGACAGGCACTCGCATTTCTAGTTGACAAAGATTGGATAGTGGACGAGGCCAAAGGGGGATTCGCGTCTAAAATCGACGTGCCCATTCCATATCCACAGTCTGGTTGGTGGAACTCAAACGTCACCGGGGTAAACTATCCCTATGGTTACAATCCCCTTACAGCAGCATCATACCTTGACACAGACGGATTCGCTCAAGGTGCAACTCCGAACCCAGACTACGACCCGGCTTTTCCAGGGTCAGCAATGTACATTCGGACCTATCCACCAGGCCATTCCAAGGCAGGACAGGACTTGGATCCACTTGTTTTCTACGTCAGAACCGACGACTCGGCAAGACTTCAGGCTGGACGGCACCTTTATAGCAACATGAGGAAACATGGCATACCAGTCAATCCGGTAGAAGCGCCCAAACAGGCACTTTATGATCCGGTGATGGGAATGCGAGACTTTCACATCTACACGAGTGGGTGGGTGGTGAAAAAGTGGCCGATCTTTCTTTACAAACTTTACCACCGCGACTTCTGGTATCCTTCTGGAGCAAACTATGTGACAGGCCTCAACTGTACAGGTGGCCCCAACTATCCTCAGCTCGACCATGAACTGGAACAACTCTGGTTCAACGACGCATATGCTGGGTCTATAAGCGCGTGTAATGGAGCCCAGCAGATCATGGTTGACGAGTGCATTTCCGTGTGGCTGTACAGCAGCCTAAGCTATGTCCCTTACACAACAAAACTACTAGGCATTGTTAACATGGACGGCTACGGGCCCATCAACAAGTACACCTTCATGAACGCCTATAAAACTGACGGAACGGCCATTAGAGTTGGACTCGTGAACCCACCAATCTCTCTAAACGTCATATACTCTGACTGGATCTACGATTGGATAGGTTTGGACAGAATCTACAGCCATCTAATGAATGAAGCTCCATACGATCTGTCAGTAGACCAGCCGTGGCTGGCTCAAGACTGGTACATTGACACTTGGGTGGACCCACAAGACGGGGAGACAAAGACTAGGGTTACATACTGGCTCAGAGAGAACGTGTCTTGGGTTCAACCTGTGACGGGTGATTGGGATGGCTGGGTTACCGCCCACGACGTTGAGTTCTCCATCTGGTACAACTACGCCTACAATGACGCTTGGCATTGGAACGACGTGGCAGACGTTCACCACACCAGAATCGTTGACGACCTTTGCATTGAAGTATACTTCAACGTTTCCACTTACTGGGGAGTCTACTGGATAGGAGAGCAGCTGCCCCTCATACCAAAACATCTATGGCTCACCAACTTCTGCGAAGAAAGAGATGCAACAGTAATCTTGGACAGAGACTACGTCCCTTGCGAGAAGCTCATGTTCACAGAGGATGCTATAGTGCAAACGATTGAGGTGTGGTTGGACGGCACACCTTTAACGGAAAGCGTAGACTATAACATAGTGACTAAGAACGGTTGCCACAACTGGTTCCACTGGCTAATCCCCGCATACACTGGTCAAAACCTAACCGTCCGGTACTGGACACCGTTCATGGATCCACACGGATATACGCCGGGAAACTATCCATGGGAAGACAAACTCGAGGGCAGTGGCATGTACTATGTGACTGCACACACTCCTGGAGTGGGCGGCAGCCTAACGTTGAAGCGCACCCCCTACTTCTGGTTGGAAACTCCCATACTTGGTGACATCGACTTCATCTGGTCTTGGCAAGAATGTGACGAGTCACGAAGGATAGACCCCAACCGTGCACCGCGCCATGGATGCTACGAAGTTACCACTTTTGACGCGGTACTTGTGTCTGGAGCCTCAGGCAGCCAAGGAACAGGCGTCCCGTCTTCCAACTGGTTCCCAGGAGCTGACCTTGCTATGCCGGGAGGAAAAATCGATGTCTTTGACATGACGACAGTAACTGGTCATATGGGAGAAAGATGGGGATGCACAGGACCACTTGTCAACCATGATGTGGCTGTCATTGACATTGCAACGTCAAAGACAGACTGTTTGCCTATGGAAACTGCTGGTCAAGGATTCAATGTAAGTGTATATGTGACTGTCGAGAATCAAGGTGACTCTACGGAAACCTTCACTGTAACCGCCTACGCTAACGTCAATATAATTGGAACGCAACCCGTAACATTGAATGCTGGAGACAATCAAATCCTAACGTACATATGGAATACAACAAGCTTTGCTAAGGGCAACTACACAATAAGCGCCACAGCCGACACAGTTCCAAGTGAAACCGACACAACTGACAACACCATGACTGATGGTACAGTTTTGATAACGATAGCAGGAGACATTGATGGAGACCGTGACGTGGACATCTACGACATTGTTCGCATGGCTGGCATTTACGGCGTATCAAAGCCGGACCCAGAATATGACCCTAACTGCGACATAGACGACGACGGCGACATAGACATCTACGACATAGTTGCTGCAGCTGGAAACTATGGAAAAAGCTGGTAGCCTCAACAAAGCTCCCCCTTTTTTGCGTGTAAATACACAATCACACTCAAATGAATCCGTAAACATAGAAAAGGGGAGTTTAAAGTGGAGATTTCGCTGCCTATTGCTTAACCAGCCAGCCAAGCGTCCGCTCCAGTGGAGATATCTCCCGCAACTCCCGTTTTTTCTTGCTCTTCAGAAGTGCTTTTTGCGCTAGCAGTAAAGTTTACCTATGTCAACACATTTACTCTACTCCTGTACGTAACCGTGGAGTTGATACCAATATTTGAGAGTTTAGAAAGATGTTTACAAACAAAACTGGTAAGCCAAGCGGATTTGGTGCAGTTGCGTGGTCAAAGAAGAGTAATGACCACATGCACGGTAAAAAACGGTGTTGTCGAAGATTTTTCTAATGTCTCATTAACTGGGTTGAGCGTCAGAGTTTTTGTTGACAGCAAATCTTGGGGTTTCAGTTCAACTAATCTGCTTGACTTTGAAAGTGTAGAGCAAACTCTAGAGAATGCCTTAAGATTGGCTAAGACTTCTTCAAAACTAAAACGTCAAAAGGTAGCGCTTGAACCTGTTAAAGAAGTGACAGCGAATGTATCAGTTCCTGTTAAGAAGCCTGTTCAAAATCTTTCTTCTGAAGACATGGTGGAGATTCCTTTTGCAGCTTATAAAGGAGCTCAGGAAGCTGGGCGCAGAGTTGCGGATGTTAAGGCGACGTACATCAGCGTGGAAGATGACAAATATTTCCTAAGTTCTGAAGGATCTCGCATCCACCAAAACACTACACGAGCAATGCTGTTTGTCAATGTCATAGCGAAAAGCAACAGTTTGATCTGCCCTGCTCAAGAAAACCTTGGTCACACTGGCGGATTAGAGCTTTTCGACAGGACTTCCCCCTACTCTTTAGGAAAAGCAGCTGGGAAGAAGGCGGTCGAGCTTCTAAAGGCTAGAGCGCCGCCTTCTGGAAAGTTTCGCGTGGTTATTCATCCAACTTTGTGTGCAACCATGCTTCATGAGGCTATTGGGCATCCACTAGAGGCGGATTTGGCTATGGCTGGCGGCGGTTTCGGCAGTCACATTGGCGAGCTTGTTTCTTCCAAGCTTATCACTATTTATGATGATGGTCATGTGCCAGGGGGTTTAGGCTATTTTGCTTATGATGATGAGGGAGTTGAGTGCGAGCATTCTGTTCTCATTGAGAACGGTGTGTTGAAGTCGTTTTTGCACGATAGAACTAGTGCCGCAGTTGCTGGGGTCTCTCCAACTGGAAATGCTCATGCGTGGGATTACAGTGTTGAGCCGCTAATTAGGCAAACTAACATTGGCATTAAAGCTGGTGACTTTTCCTTGGGGGAAATGATTGTTGACGTTAAGGAGGGGTTGTTTCTTGAAGGAACTTTTGGTGGGCAAGCAGATGCCAATGCTGATTTTACTTTTGGTTTTCAAAGTGCTAGATGGATACGGCATGGGAGATTGGCTGAGGAGTTGCGTGGTGCGAATGTTGCTGGTAATGCCATTGAAGTTTTCAAAAACATAGATGCGGTGGGTAAGGTGGCTGTTCTTCGACCAGGCGCGTGTGGGAAATATCAATTTGCTGTTCAGGGGCGAGTGGTTCCTGCCATTCGTTGTGAAATTATGGTTGGAGGAATGGGGGACTAGCAGATGGGTCGGGAGGCAAACTGGAATTTCTTGAGTAGCCTAGTTCACAAAGCTATTCGAGTGCTTGAAAAGAAGGATGTATCACATGCAGAAGCGTTTTTCACAAGCACGGAAACGACCGAGGTCGCGATTAGGAATTCCGAGATTCTAACTGAGAACAAGGTTGATGATTCGGGTGTAGGTTTTCGGGTTGTTGTTGCAGGGAATAAGGTGGGATTTGCTTGCACCAACACTTTAAGTGAAAAAGCGGTTCTAGATGCTGGAGAGAAAGCGTTTGCGATTGCGCGGGTGAGTTCTGAAGTGCCTAACTTTGCTCTTCCAGAAGCAAGTAAACCGCCCAAAGTGAATGGATTGTTTGACTCTGGGGTTGCTGGGATAAGCGTGAAAGAAGGGGTTGATCTTGCGAGAAGGGCGATAAAAGCTGCTGAGGATTTTGACAAGCGTGTTATTGCGAAGGATGGGCGTGTCCTTTTTGTGTCTGGCTGGCGAGGAATTGTAAATACGTTAGGGGTAGATTTTGAAGAACAGGAAACTAAAGCCACAATATATCTTGGTGGAAGCGGTGAACAAGACGGTGAAGTGACAGGTAGCTGTTACGACTCTGCGTTAAGCCGTACAGTGCATCTAGAGCCAGAAAAAGTTGGAAAGTCCGTTGGAGAAATGGTCATCGATCTGTTCAAGCCGGAGTCTCTGAAGGGCTTTCAGGGCACAGTGATTTTTGGACCTGAGGCGGTTTCGTATCAACTGTTTGTTGCGCTAGTTGACGCCTTGAAAGGGGAAAACGTAGCTGCTGAGCGGTCTGCTTGGACTAGAAAACTCGGTGAAATTGTGGCATCCCCGAATTTGACAGTAACAGACAATGCTGTTCTAGAGAGGGGGTTTGCTTCTAGGAGTTTTGATGATGAAGGTTGTTCTTCTCAAAACACGGTTCTGATGAGAAAAGGCAAACTTGAAAGTTTTCTCCATGACGCTACTTCTGCAAATACTTTGAAAAAGGGAAATACAGGGAACGCGTCACGTTTTCCTAGTGGATTTGACATGGTTCGTGCGATTGTTGGTGATGGTTACAGAGCTAAGCCAGAAATTTATCCGTCAAATCTAATAATCCAGCCGGGAAATAAGACAAAGGCAGAGCTGCTGTCTGAAATCTCGAAAGGCGTCCTAATTGAATCTATGTCTGGCTTCGTTCAACCAGGTTCCGGAATGATCAGTACACAGCTTTCTCGAGCTTTCTTTATAGAAAACGGAGAGATAAAACATCCGATAAAGGACGGAATGATTTCTGGCATTGCCTTCGACTGGTTCAAACGAATTTCAGGGGTAGGCAAAGATACTAAACAGTTTGTGAATGCGGTGGTTCCATCGATTCGTGTGGAAGGAGTAAAGGTAGTTGGTACTTGACACTCTCTCCAATGGTGCGCGATGCGTGAACCGGAAATGGAGATGTCACCCGCAACTTCCCCCTTTTTCTGTTCTGGATTCATGGAAATAGAAGATTCTTTCAGAAATGATAATAGGTACTAGGGCATGTTGTATTTGGGAGAAACAATGAGAAGAGCAGCTTCTGTAGTTATGCTGACTCTGCTTCTAGTTGGCATGTTAACATTAGCATTTAACACTCAACCAGTAAGAGCAAGTGGAACTATTTACATCAGGGCTGATGGAAGCGTTGACCCTCCGACAGCACCCATCTCAACTGCTGATAATATTACCTACACTTTCACTGACAATATTTATGATTCGATTGTGGTGGAGAGGGACAATGTAACCGTTGATGGAAACGGGTTTACACTTCAAGGTTATTTGAAGATTAGGAGAGGTGTTTGGACTTACACTCGCATAACCATAATAAACATGCACATTACTGGGGGCGGCATCATCCTAGAGAACGCGTATTCTAACGTGATATTCAATAACACCATAACAAACAACATTCAAGGCATATTGCTAGACTTTTCTGATAGGAACATCGTTGCAGGGAACGTCATAGTCGACAATAAAATAGGCATCGATGCAAGGGACAGTCTAGGTAATACTTTCGCTCATAACAGAGTTGAAGGTAACCGTGAATCGGGACTTAGCTTCCAGTTTTCCCCTCTTAGCATTATCTTTGGCAACAACATAACAAATAACGGTGATGGCATCTTCGTGCTGTTCGGGCATTGGGACGATACAGTGATGGGGAACAACGTAGCAAATAACAGAGTAGGCATCAGGCTAGTCTACGATACCAGCAACAGTACCTTTCATCATAATAACTTCGTTAACAACACACTTCACGTGGAGTTGGGGGGGTCAGCGTCCGACCCAAGAGTTTGGGATAACGGTTACCCCAGTGGAGGAAACTATTGGAGCGATTACAACGGCACAGATTCGTTTAGCGGTCCATATCAGAACGAGAGTGGAAGCGATGGCTTGGGTGACACTCAATACATAATTGACCCATTTGACGACCGTGATCGGTATCCTCTCATGGGTCCTTGGAAACTGCTGGTCGGTGATTTGAACTGGGATCGATCTGTGAACATCTTCGACATTGTGCTGGCTGTAGCGGCTTATGGCCGCAAAACTGGCTCTACCGGCTGGAATGCGCTGGTAGACGTTACGCATCCATGGGGCACAATAGACATCTTTGACATAGTCATAATAGCTGGAAACTATGGACAAAGCTGGTAGTCCAATCTTTCTCTGTTTTTGTGTTAATTTCCGCGACGTACATTGTGCTTATTATCCATTTAGAACAACCGTTGCATGCGCCAAAAAGTGACGCTAAGCTATATACACTCAAAAGCCTTCAAAGCACCGAGATATACATAAATGTCGAGCAGGCAATATTC
>Ga0209978_10000058_pt1 | contig 32712 bp, 33 predicted proteins | sample BentaG_FD_182805 | JGI IMG/M metagenome (GOLD analysis project Ga0209978, IMG submission 182805) | Deep subsurface microbial communities from South Atlantic Ocean to uncover new lineages of life (NeLLi) - Benguela_00093 metaG (SPAdes)... | ecosystem: Environmental > Aquatic > Marine > Oceanic >... | reverse complement strand
AAACCGATTTTCTGCGCTTCTGTTGCGCTGATTGTGTCACCAGTGAATATCAACTCCAAAGCCTGTTTTCTTCCAATCAGTTTGGGTAGTAACGCCGTTGCTACTGTGGCTATTGCTCCAACTTTGATCTCAGGTTGTCCAAACTGGGCTTTGTCAGAAGCAACAACCATATCGCAAGCTATCGCCAACTCGCAACCGCCGCCCAAGGCGAAGCCATTAACCATGGCTATTGTTGGTTTATGGAGATCAGTTAGTAGATGGAACATCTTGTGAAACTGGTCAAGTGTCCTATCGATTTTTTCTGGAAGGTGAGCACTAACGTCAACTCCTGCTGAAAACGCGCGATCACCAGTACCAGTAATGACCACTACGTGTGCATTCTTGTTACCATCCGCGTTTTCTAGTGCTGCAATTATTTCTTGAATTGTCTCTACGTTTAGGACGTTGAGTGGCGGCCTGTTAATGGTGATTCTGGCAACTCCATCTTCTACCTCATAAATGATGTTTTTGAAGTCTTGACTCAAGGTATAACCTCCGAATTGTGGAAAATAGTTTGCTGGTTTGCCTAATATGATTTGCCTTCGTATAGAACTGAGGCTGTTTGTGGGTTCAGAAAAATATAAATGCGGAGATTTTATATTTTTCTCTTCCAATTTATATAACGTGCTTGGAAGTGCTTACTTGGTCGAAGAAATATTCCAGAAGTTTAAGGATTGGATAGATAATCGACATGAATATGCGAAAGAATGGAAAGAGAGAACCAATCGCAAGATCATAGGTTACTTTTGCACCTATGTGCCAGAAGAAATTCTCTATGCCGCCGACATACTACATGTCAGAATTCTAGGCAGTCATGAACCACCAACCGTTACCGAACCCTACATATTCGCAATGTTTTGCCACCTGTGCCGTGACTGTTTAGCCCAAGGTTTGAAGGGAAAATTCGATTACTTGGACGGAATCGTTGAAGGTCAAGCTTGTCTTCACCTGAGACAGGCATTCAATGCTTGGCGGCTTCACATACCAGTCGACTACGCTTATTACATATATGTTCCCCACAGCGTTCAAAACCCTCATGCAACACCATACCTTGCGCAAGAATTGGCAAAATTCAAGCATTCGCTAGAAGAGTGGATTGGCAGGAAGGTTACCGACAGCGATCTTGACAGGGGAATAAGAACAATGAACAGAAACAGGGAGTTGATGCGGAAGATCTATGAATACCGAAAACTCGACAACCCGAAGATAACCGGCCTTGAAGCCATGGAGATGGTGCTTTCAAGCCAGATGGTGGATAAGGAAGAGCACAGCAAACTTGTGGAGCAACTGCTGCGAGAACTTCCAAACCGAAAGTTAAATCGAAACCCCGGTGCCCGTCTGATGATAATTGGAAGCGAAGACGACGACAGAATCTTCATGCAAAACGTGGAGAATCTAGGCGCAACATTTGTAATCGATGAGCATTGTACTGGAAGCAGATACCTATGGAACAATGTAAGTCCCTCAGAAGACAGACTAGGAGCGATCGCAGAACGCTACATAGAGAGGGTGCCGTGTCCAAGCAAAGACTGGCCAGAATTCACAAGGGTTAAACACGTTGTAAACTTAGCTCAAGAATTCAAGGCTCAAGGGGCTCTCGTAATACAGAACAAATTCTGCGACCCACATGGAATCGAAATTCCTCCTTTGAAAGAAGCCTTAAAGTCCATAGGAGTACCCATCTACCCCTTAGAATTTGATGTGACGGTTCCTTGGGGACAGTTTAGAACCCGTGTAGAAGCATTCCTAGAAACGCTGACGGGATTGGAGGACTTGTTTTAATAATTGTCTTGAGAGGTGAAAAGGATGGTAGAAACAATTAAAAAATTTCCAACTGAACAATTGAAGTGTTGGAATGAGGCCAAGAACCTAAGAAAGAGCTACTATGAGAACTATCTAAACGCCCATGAGAAAGGCGGTGTGCGCTGGGCTGGCGGTGCTTGGAGTTTCAGCTCCATACCAGCTGGACTCGGCGAAGATGTCTACAGCTTAACGGGCGAACCTTACGGAGCAACAATAGCCTTCTTCAAGGACTTCACAGCTAAATGCCACGAAGCCACCGAGGCAGCAGGCTTTCCACGCACCCTCTGCGCCTACATGAGAAACTATTGGGGCTCTATTCTACTCGACAAATACATTCTTGCTGATGGAAAAGTAATTGATGAGCATCCAGCTCCAGACTTCATATGGCAAGATCACATCTGCTGCAGCCACGGAAAATGGTATCAAGTTGCAAGGTGGCTTGAGGAAAAGAAGGGCAAAAAAGTACCCATGTATTGTGTAGATGTTTCAGTTGGTTATCCGATGGATAAGCCTCTTGAAGAATACAAGATAAACTACATTTTTCAGCAGCTAAATGATGGAGTCGAATGGTTAGAGAAAGTTACTGGAAGAGAGTATGACGATAAATTGCTTTGTGAGGCTGTTTGGAACGAGATTAATGCAACAAGACTCTGGGCTGATATTTGCACCTTAAACCAAGCAGTCCCAGCTCCTTTGGATGAAAAGTCTATGTATTCGCTATATGTCATGGGAACTATTATGAAGCATCGCCCCGAATGTGTTGCCTTCTACGAGAAGCTGAAAGCCGAGGTTGAGGACAGAGTCAGAAGGGGAATAGCAGCCGTGGCCAATGAGAGATTCCGAGTGATCACTGACACCCAGCCTCCATGGGGTTTCCTACGGATTTTCAGGGAAATGGAGAAATACGGGGTTGTCTCTCTTGGTTCCCTCTATACTTATGGACTGATTGGAATGTGGAAGTATCGCCCAGATGGAACATGGGCGACGAAAGACCTTCCGCCAAGAAAGCCACAAACAAGGGAAGAAGCCCTAAGAATGATCGTTGAATGGACAGTTGACAGACCGGAATGGGCGCACTTCTACTTACCAGAAGCAAAGACAAAGATGATGTTAAGCATTGTAAAACAGTGGAAGGTTGATGCAGTCTTGCTGCACTACAATAGGGGCTGCGAGGGTTTAAGCGTTCACATAGCTGAAAACCGTCACGGCTTAGTAGAAGCAGGCGTGCCAGTTTTCCCCTTTGAGGGAAACATGGGCGACGAAAGAGAATTCGACCTTCTAGGAACCCTAGCACGCCTAACCACCTTCTTTGAAAGTATGGGACTAAAAAAACTGAGGGAATAAAAAAATGATAACAGCTGGAGTAGATGTCGGAGCAAAATACGCGAAAATAGTGCTCCTTGAAGATGCGAAAAATATTCTTGCAAATGCTAAAGGCATCGTTGGATTTGATATCTTGAAATCTGCAACTGAAGTTTTTCAAAAAGCCTTGGACAACACGAGTCTAAAACGTGACCAGATTGTTCACGTCGTAGCCACGGGAATGGGAAGAAAAGCTATCCATATGAAACCTCCGATAAACGCCGGAGAAATAGTTCCAGAGGTCATCGCCGACGCAAAGGGGGCTTACCATCTAATTCCGACAGTGAAAACAGTAATTGACGTTGGAGCTGAAGAAGGGAGAGGAGTAAAAGTGGGTGAAAACGGAAAGGTAAGAGACTTCGTCATCAATGAAAGATGTGCTGCAGGGGCTGGAACATTCATGGAAACCATGGCTAGGGCGTTAGAAGTGGGTGTTGAAGAAATGGGGCCTCTTGCACTAAAATCTACGAAGGCCATACCGATGAACGCCCAATGCTGTGTTTTCGCAGAGTCAGAGGTCGTGACCCTCATTCACTCAAAGACTTCAAAGGAGGACATATCGAAGGCAATACATGATGCCATGGCTGGCAGAATAGCCTCAATGGTTCTTAGAGTCGGCGTAGAAAAGGACGTAGCTCTAATTGGAGGCGTGGCGCAAAACCCGGGTTTCTTGCCACCCCTGGAGAAGGAGTTAAATACAGAAATCCTTGTTCCTGAACATCCCCAATATGTGGGTGCCCTTGGGGCAGCTTTGCTTGCACTTGAAATGGAGGCAAAATAGATGAGTGAAAAATCTAGAGAGTTTTGGCGTTGGCGAGAATACAGGTACACAATGCCCGACATGGATTGGCACGATACAAAAGTAGTCACAGCAGGCGTTGACATAGGATCCGTAGGCAGCAAGGCCGCAGTTATGCTTGACGGAGAGCTTTACTCTTACGCAGCTATGAGAACAGGTGGAGAGAGCGAAGAAACAGCAATCAAAGTCATGAACTGGGCTCTTGAGGAAACAGAGTTAAAAACTGAGAATGTTCCTTACGTTGTTGGAACTGGCTATGGGAGAGTGAATGTTCCCTTCGCCAAGAGAACAATAACAGAGATCGCTTGTCATGCAAGAGGAGCCCATTACATCTACGGACCAACTGTTCGAACAGTGCTTGACATTGGAGGACAAGACTGCAAGGCTATCAGATGCGACGAAAAGGGAAAGGTCATGTCGTTCCTCATGAACGACAAGTGTGCAGCCGGGACAGGGAGGGGACTCGAGGTTTTCACTGATCTAATTAGAGTACCAATCGAAGAGCTTGGAAAAACTTCGTTAGACGTGGAAGACGAGCCGCCACCAGTAAGTAACACGTGTGTAATTTTTGCAAAAGCTGAATCTCTGGCTCTACTACGGCAAGGACGGTCGAAAGAAAAGGTTGCAGCAGCATACCACCTCGCCATGGTTAATCGAATAATTGACCTCCTGATAAAAGTTGGAATCGAAAAAGACTTCGTAGTCACAGGAGGAGTTGCGAAAAACACCGGGATAGTTTCTAGGCTTGAGAGAAAGCTTGGAATAAGGCCCCTTGAGCCTAAGTTAGATCCAATTCTAGCTGGAGCCGTGGGAGCTGCACTATTCGCTAAGGCGCTCTATGAAAAAGAAATAGGCTTACGTTAAAAGGAGAAGACAAAATGCAAGCTCATTATGGCTATAAGGACGGTTCCGGAGACTACTTCATCATTATTGACACCGACAAATGTAACGGATGTGGAAAATGTGTCAATGCATGTCCTTATGGCGTTCTTGAGTTAATCGAGGACGAATTTGACATTGAAGACGGATTAATGGCAGCAGTAACCGAAGAACAGCGCAAGAAAATTAAGTATAGCTGTGGACCTTGCAAGCCAGTAAGCGGAGAAAGAAGACTTCCATGCGTCTTAGCATGTGAGCCTAAGGCGATAATCCATTCTTGGTAGGGAAAGCCTATCCCAGAAGCTGCCAAGCTCTTCATCAACGACATTGAGGTTAAGGCGGAACAAGGTGAAACCATTCTTGAGGCTGCCATAAGAATAGATGTTTACATCCCCGCCCTTTGTCATCATCCAGATTTGCCACCACCTAACGAAGCTAAATCCATAGAAGCTATATATCGTGGCAACGAGAAAATTGTAAGTGAATTTTCTGAAAGGCAATTTGAAGGCTGTAAACTGTGCCTAGTCAAAGTTGAGGGTCAAGAAGAACTCGTTCTTGCATGTTGTACACCTGTTTCCGATAAAATGAAAGTCTTCACTGACACAGAGCAAGTTCGCGAAGAGAGAAAAGTTCAGTTAATGCACATCTTAGCTAGGCACCCACATGCATGTCTTGTCTGTGCTCAAAAGGAAGGCTGTACAACAGAGCCTTGCTCAACAAACGTTCCAGTGGAGGAGCGTTGCTGCCCGCAATTTGGCAACTGTGAACTAGAAAGCATTGCGGAATACATTGGAATCAGAGAGGACACCTCCAGGTATATCCCGCAAAATCTTCCTGTGATAAAGAATGCCCCCCTTTTCTCACGTGACTACAATCTCTGCATTGGATGCACCCGCTGTGTCAGGGCATGCCAAGAGCTTCGCGGTGTTGGAGCCTTAGGTTTCGTTTACAAAAATGGGGAGGTTTTCGTTGGAACGGTGGCGCCAACGCTTATGGATTCTGATTGCCGGTTCTGCGGGGCCTGTGTAGAGGTTTGCCCCACAGGAGCGTTAAGGGATAAAGAACTAAAGACCGCAAGACGTGAAGCCGATTTAGTTCCATGTAAATATGCTTGTCCAGTAAACGTTGATATTCCAAGATATATCCAACTAATCTCCGAAGGCAGATTTGCTGAGGCTGCGGCTGTCATAAGAGAGAAGTTGCCTTTACCCAATGTTCTAGCCCACGCTTGCTCTCGTCCATGCGAAAACGTTTGTAGACGCCAAGAGGTTAACCAAGCTGTTTCAATTTGCAGCCTAAAACGTTTTGCAATGGAAAATGACACAGAAATATGGAAAGAAAAATTAGAGACTGCAAAGCCAACGGGAAAAAAAGTCGCCATAATAGGCGCTGGCCCAGCAGGACTGAGCGCAGCCTACCATTTAGTTAGACTTGGACATTCAGTTACCATCTTCGAAGCTATGCCTGAACCAGGTGGAATGATGCGCTACGGTGTTCAAGAATACCGTCTACCAAAAGAAATCATTGAAAAAGACATTCGAGAAATTGTCAATTTAGGTGTAGAAATAAAGACTAGTGTTGCTTTTGGAAAGGATTTAACACTCGATGTTCTCAAAAAGGAAGGCTATGAAGCGGTTCTTGTGGCTGTAGGTTTGCAAACAAGCAGAAAGCTGAAAGTTGAAGGCTCCAACTTAGCAGATATAATTGGTGGACTCGACTTTTTAAGGTATGTCAGACTTGGTAAAACCACAAGCCTAAAAGGAAGAGTCCTGGTGATCGGCGGCGGTAATGTGGCAATGGACGTTGCCTTAACAGCCTTGAGGCTTGGAGCTAGCGACGTACAAGCTGCTTGTCTAGAGAAAACCGAAGAAATGCCAGCCTTTCCATGGGAAGTTCACCAAGCACTTGAAGAAGGAGTGAAAATTCACAATTCCTACGGGGTCAAGAGAATTTTAGGCAAGGACGGTGGAGTGGCGGCAGTTGAACTTATGCGTTGTCTCTCAGTTTTTGATGAGGAAGGAAAATTTAATCCATCCTTCGTTGAAGAAGAAACAATGCCAATCGAAACTGACATGCTTGTACTTGCAATAGGGCAAGCCCCAGATTTTTCATGGCAGCCAGCAAATCCATTGAAGATGTCAGAATCTGGGCTAGTTGAGGTGAACCCATCTACAATGGAAACCAGCATTCCAAGCGTGTTTACATGTGGGGATATTGCAATAGGTCCGACCTCAATAGTCGAGGCTTTGGCATCGGGTAGGCAGGGCGCCTTCGCCATTGACAAGTACCTTGGGGGAACAGGAGTAATTGATGATAGATTTGTGGAAGTTGAAAAACCAAATCCTTGGCTTGGGAAGGTGGAGAAGTTCCCTTACAAAAAGTCTGCTAAAATGCCTTACTTGCCTGTTAAAGAGCGGAGGAGAAACTTCTCTGAGGTCGAACTCGGATACAACGAGAAAATGGCCCGAGAGGAGGCAAGTCGATGTCTAAAATGTGATTTGAGATTGAGCATTCAGCAAGCCCCCCAGCCTCCAGAAAAATGGGTGCCATTAACGGAAGAAGGCTTAAAAGTTGTTCCAGAAGGAGAAGGTGTTTACCAACTCTTAACCGAGAAAAAAGAGATTATTTACATAAAGGGAACAATGAAACTAAGAAAAGAACTTCAGGAACAGTTAACCACCAACCATGAAGCAAAGCATTTTCTGTACGAAGAAGCAAAAATGTTTACCGCGAGAGAAAGCGAGCTTCTTCAGCAATTCCTCAAGAAACATGGGAAACTACCGAGGCAGAACGTAGACATCGATGATCTCTACTAACCCCGCGCGCGTAATAGCTTAAAAACGTGCGCAGTACCGCCTTAGACCACGACCACTTTTTGCGCACAACTGTGCGCTTTTGTGCGCTTTTTTCAGTTTTCTTGGAAAAGCGCACACTTCTGAAATAATGGAAACTATTAAATTGAAATGCGCGTGTTAGATCTTGGACTTGCTACAGTCCGATCTTCACAAAGGCTTAGCTAATTCTCTGAAACCGGTAGAAAACTCTTTCATCCTCAAGTTCTACAACCTTTAGTTTAACTTTTTCTCCAATTTTCAAATCTTCATACTTTGCATTGTCAATTCGTGCTGATATCAGCAAACCACCTATCTTGACCATGCCAACACAAAACGGCACATCCTGAGCGAAGCCTAACGGAGCTCCCGCCCTCATCTCTGTAAAAGCGTAAAGCTCGCCCTCAACACCCAAGTCTACCCACTCAAGCTTGTCTGATAGACAATCTGAGCAGACGATTCTGGGAGGCCACAAAAGTTTGCCACATTTTCTGCATTTTGTTGTTGTTAAACGACCTTCCTTGAGATTCTTGAAGAACTGACTGATTCTTGTGTTTTTCTCGTCTTCCAGCGGATAGAAGTCCAGCATGTATGGAAGTTTTATGTTCTCTGGTCTTTTTATCTTCTCAAACTCTACGTTTCCCATACTTTAGTCCCTCGAATAAACCATGAGACTGTGCACATTAGCTGCTCCACTCAAGTTATGGGCGACAGCTGTTTCTGCGCCTTTAACATATCTTCCTTTGGGTACTTCTCCACGGAACTGTTGCAGTATATCTATGGATTGAAGAATTGCCGTGGCGCCTAATGGGTGCCCGCAACCGAGGAGTCCACCTCTTGGGTTCACAGCTATCTTTCCGCCTATGTAGGGTTCGCCATTTTCAATGAATTTTCCGCCTTTGCCTTTTTCACACCAGCCAAATGCTTCGTATTCCATTATTTCGGATATCGTAAAACAGTCATGCAACTCGGCGATGTCAATTTTGTCTACTGAGATTTTTGCTGTTCTTAAAGCTTCTTTGAAAGCCATTTTAAGGGGAACCCATTCGCTGATGCTTGCCAGGTTGTTTATTGTATTTCCTATGCTAGCTTGTCCTGATCCAATAATGTACATAGGAGTGTCAGTATATTTTTTCGCGTCTTCAGCCGGAACCAAGACAATCCCTGCAGCCCCATCGGTTATTCCGCTGCAGTCAAACAAGTTCAGTGGAGGAGATATCATGGGTGATTGAAGAACCTTCTCAACTGCGACCTCTTTTTGAAACTGAGCTATAGGGTTCATTGTTGAATAATGATGATTCTTCACAGAAACGAGCGCCATCTGCTCCTTCGTAGTTCCAAATTCGTACATATGTCTCTGTGCTGTCATCGCAAAGAAAGGTAGGGCCGACATTGCGTTGACACCATCCCACTCTCGATCCAACACACAGGTCATATTCGTCTGAGCCTCAGCCATGTCTGGCATATACATCTTCTCCACGCCAAGGGCAACCGCCACATCAGCCATGCCACTCGCAATGCAAGCCCATGCATACCGAATAGCCGCTTGCCCAGATGCACACATAAGCTCAGTGGTTGCAATAACTTTCCTCGGAGTCATACCTAGGTACTCAGCAACCATAGGGGCAACGTGAACTTGAAACGTAAATCTTTCGGGTTGAGCGGCTCCAACAAGGAGTGCTTCAACATCTTTTGGAGAGATATTGTCAATGTTGTCGAACATCGCCTTTCCCGCTTCTTGTACCAGTTCTCTCCATGTAGCTTCGCGTTTGCCACATTTTGTGGTTCCTCCGCCTACGATGGCAACTTTCTTCACTAGAACACCTCAGTTATCTTAAGGGGAAGAGAATCAAGTGTCATTATTTAAGGATAGAGTTTACTTTCCTTTATATCGGGGTTTTCTCTTCTCGAGGAACGCACTTACTCCTTCCTTGAAGTCTTCTGTGGAGGCGAGAACGCCGAATGCTTCTGCTTCGTTTGTTAATCCTATCTTCAAGTCGGTTTCTGTACTGTTGTTAATCAACTGTTTGGCTAACTCGATGGCTATTGGTGGCTTGTTCATGAGTTCGGAGGCAAGTTCTTTGACAGTTGATTTCAACTGTTCAAGGGGCACAACTTTGTTCACTAGACCAAGTTGTTCAGCAATCTTTGCGTCAATTCTTTTTCCTGTAAATATCATTTCTTTCGCTTTTCCCTTTCCTACAAGTCGTGGAAGACGTTGTGTACCACCCCATCCCGGAATTAAGCCAACATTTACTTCCGGTTGCCCCAATTTCGCGTTTTCTGAGGCTATCCGGAGGTCACATGCCATGGCCAATTCTAAGCCGCCTCCAAGAGCGTAACCGTTTATGGCGGCAATGACAGGCTTTTCAAGTTCTTCTATTTCCAAGGTCAGTTTTTGTCCGACCTGTGAAAGGTGCATTCCCTTATACGCGCCTGCGCCTTTCATCACGTTCAAGTCGGCACCTGCACAGAATGCTCGGTCTCCCGCTCCCGTGATGACCACCACTTTTATGTTTTTGTCTTGTTTCGCGTCGGCTATCCTTGACGAAATCTCTAGAAGCGTTTTCTCGTTTAGAGCGTTGAGTGCCTGTGGTCTATTGATAGTAATAGTGGCTATTCCTTCACTCTTCTCGTAGAGTGTGTTTTTGAATTCCATCAAATGCCTCTCCTATGTTTCTACTTCTTTCTCCAATCGTAAAAGCCCTTTCCACTTTTCCTTCCCAACAATTTCGCTCTTGTCATCTGCCGCAACAAGGGAGAAGGGCTATACTTCGGACCTAGTTCTTTCTGCAAGACTTCCGCAATAGCTAACGTCGTGTCTATGCCAAGATAGTCAACTAAGGTCAACGGACCCATTGGCCAGTTCAATCCAAGCTTTATCGCTTTGTCTATGTCTTCTGGTTCTGCAACTCCTTCCCATACAAGATTGAAAGCTTCGTTCAAGGCAGGAACGAGAATTCTGTTCACAATGAAACCAGCGGAATCTTTCTTGACAACAACTGTTTCTTTCCCCATTTTTTGGGAAACAGCAACTATCGTGTCAATAGTTTCGTCTGACGTTTTTGCCCCGCGGATAATCTCCACCAGCTTCATTAGTTGTGGCGGGTTGAAGAAGTGCATGCCGCAGAACTTTTCAGGTCTTTGAGTGCTTGAAGCGAGTTCAGTTATGCTGATAGAAGAGGTGTTGGAAGCTATTATGGCGTCTCCTTTTGCATATTTGTCGGCTTCTGCGAGAACAGCTTTTTTAATTTGGAGCTTTTCTGGAACGGCTTCGATTATGAGATTGGCGTCTTCTACTGCCTCCTTCATGTCGAGCGTTGGATGGATTCTTCTCAATGTATTACTCATGTCTTGTTCGGATATCACTTGTTTTTGTGTGAATTTCTGCAAGCTGTTTTTTATCATTCCCATGCCTTTGTCCAGAAACTCTTGCTTCACGTCCCTAATCGTAACCTCATATTTTGCCATCTGCGCCGACACCTGAGCAATTCCGTGCCCCATCAATCCAGCACCTAAAACTGACACCTTTTTAATTTCCATTGTCCATCACTCTCTACAATTTTAAAGAAGACTATTTCTACATTCGCTGTATTTAAGTTCAATGTTCTTTATGAGATGAGACTTGTTCAGTAGTAGAAGACTACCTGCAAATGCGCAAAATAATCTTAGAGATGAAAATGTTTAAAGCAGTAACCAACGACCTTAACAATTCACTTGACGCAACAAATGGTGCAAAGAATGCGCATTACAAAAGTTGACGAACACATTAATTTGATAGACCTTGAACCTGCTGGAATTAAGAATTTCATAGCCAGCTACATTTTGACGGGAAAGAATACAGCAATAGTTGAGGCGGGTCCTGTATCAACAGTGCAGAACTTACTATTCAGCCTAAAGGAACTAAATGTTAAACCTGAGGAAGTCGCCTACGTTGCGGTTTCACACATTCATCTGGACCATGGCGGAGCCGTTGGAACCCTGATGAAGCATTTGCCGAAAGCCAAGCTTATTGTCCATAAAAGAGGGACCCCCCACGCAGCAAATCCGGAAAATCTTTGGACTCAATCAAGAAAAGCCCTTGGAAGACTAGCCCAAATGTATGGTAAACCTGAACCCGTTCCGAAAGAAAGGATTATTGCGGCATCTGATGGTATGACCTTTGATATGGGAAACAATGTTAAGCTAAAGGTTATCGAAACTCTTGGACATGCTTCGCATCACTTGGCTTATTATGAAACACTAAGTCAAGGGATTTTCCCAGGAGACGCTGCTGGTATTTACCTAAATGAATTTGACGTGGTGGTGCCGACAACACCTTCGCCCTACCGTTTAGACATAGCTTTGGCATCCTTGAAAAAGCTAGTTAACTTGAAATCTAGGTTCTTGTATTATAGCCACTTTGGAAAAGCATACAATTCTACGGAAAAACTTCGAGCCTATGTAAAACAGCTTAAACTTTGGGAAGAAATTGCAAAGCAAGGTATAGAAAAAGGTGAAAACCTTAAGGCGATAAGTAAAAGACTAATAGAAAGCGATACAGCTCTTCAGAAAGCTAGGGAACACATCAAAAACCATCCGATTTTAAGCAAAACTGTGTTAGCTCAAAGCGTGGAAGGCGTTATGAAATATGTAGAAAAAATGCGTGTGCAAACGTCTTAACCATAAAATGCTAGGAAGTGGTCTCAAATCAAAAATGGAATCCTCGTCTCAATAGGTTAGAAATAAATCTTACTTTAAGTACTCTATTTTGTGGTCCTAGTATGGAAAGGAAAAAGCCAACAATTGGAATTATCGGTTTAGGTCCTGCGGGCTCTATTCTAGCTGCTCACCTAGCTAAAGCCGGAGAAGACATTATTGTTGAAGACATTGTGAAAAAGCTTCTACTCACAATAAAACAGGAAGGTTTGCATATATCTGGAATCAAAGAACTAACCGCTAAAATAGATAAAATTACTAGTTCAATGTCTGAATTTTCCAAGTTAAACCCAGATATAATTTTTATAGCAACAAAAGCTTGCATTTTGAAAGTAATTCTCCCAGAAATTAAACAAATATACAAACCTGAAATGAAGATAGTTAGTTTCGAAAACGGACTCGACAATGAACAATTCATCACTAAAAATCTAGGAATCGATACCACATATCGGGTGGTCATCAATTATGCTGGAAATACGATAGGTCTCGGAAATGTTAAGATGAACTGGTTCCAACCGCCAAATTATGTCGGTGCTTTCTGCAAGGGAGAATACACCACTGATGAGACAACCAAATACATTTCCAACATGATGACATGCTCTGGACTGACAACACATGAAGCACCTGACATCAAGAAAAATGTATGGGAAAAAACCATCTTGAACTCTGCTCTTTGCTCAATCTGCGCCGTAACTGGACAAACCATGAAAGAAGCAATAGAATTCGAACATACTCGCGATCTTGCAGTAAAAATACTCGAAGAAGGACTAGAAGTGGCAAAAGCAGATGGATACGACTTTGGCAAGGGTTCCCTAAGTCGGTTTACATCATATCTCGAAAAGGGTGGAGCTCATAAGCCGTCCATGCTTATAGACGTTGAGAACAAAAGACCAACTGAAGTTGATTTCATGAGCGGAGCAATAGCCCACTATGGAGAAAAATATGGAATTCCAACACCTGTCAATTCCACATTCACAAGCTTGTTGAAAACCATAGAAAATCAATATTGAAATGGTTAGAAGTATGTTCAATGAAGTTTAGACAGCATCAAGCCCAAATCCTTAAAATAAAAGGACAATGCCCATTCTCCTGTTCGAACCGTTTGAGAGCAATACTACCGAAGGAGTATCACTAATGAATGTTCTAAGTCTCTTCAGAAATTTGGTTTTAACAAGACATGATATAGCGAAAAGTTGGAAAGCCAAAGGCAAATATGTAATTGGCTGGAGTTGTACCTATACTCCAGAAGAGCTCATCTACGCGGCAAATGCGCTACCTGTCATGGTTTTTGGAGATCTTGAAAGCACAAAACTCGCTGATATCTACCTGCCAATTAACACATGCTCTTTTGCACGTAGCTGTTTCAACTCATCTCTAAAAGGAGACAACGACTATCTAGACGGATTTGTTGCATCAAGCAGCTGCGATAACCGAAACAAAATTTTCGACATGTGGAGATACCATATTAAAATTCCATATATGCACTTTATAAACACCCCGCACACGAGAACCGAAAGGGCGCACAACTTCTTTTATGAAGAAATTTTGAGGTTTAAGACGTCATTGGAAAAGGCTTTTGGAAAAACAATTTCTGATGGTGCGCTAAAGAATGCAATCCAAGTTTACAACGAGAATAGGCTTTTGTTGAAGAAAGTTTATGATTTGAGGATGAATGATCCTCCGCTGATCTCTGGGGTTGAAGCATTAGAAATTGTCCTTTCCAGCATGGTGACGTCAAAAGAGGAACATAACCAGTTGCTGAACCATCTGCTAACTGAGGTTTCCAATCGTGCTGAGATGCCTAAAGGCGGCGTAAGATTGCTTGTTTCTGGAAGCGTTATGGATAACTCGGAGCTGCTTAAGATTGTTGAGGCTGTGGGCGGCAGCGTTGTTGCCGATGATTGGTGTACGGGTTCAAGGTATTTTTGGGATCTCGTTGATTCTGACGGTGATCCGTTGCACACCATTGCTGAAAGGTATCTAAACAAGATTCCGTCGTCTTTCATGTTGGAGGGTGAAGAAAGATTTGGGCACACAACTGAGATGGCGAAACGGTTTGATGTTGAGGCAGCGATAATTTTTGTTCTGAAGTTTTGTGACACTCATATGTTTGATGCTCCCCAACTTATGGAAGAGCTGAAGGCGTTGGGTCTGCCAGTTTTGTATTTAGAGTGGGAGCATTCTCTAAGTGGCTTAGCCCAGCTGAAGACGAGGATAGAAGCTTTCATAGAGATGGTGGGTGGAGTAGAGTAAGTCATGTCTGAGGTCAAACCAGAGAGAAAACTGCAAACAACAAGAGGTTTTTACAAAAACTATGTGAAGAAATTCTACGAAGACGCCCACAAAGCTAAGGCCGAGGGAAAACCAGTTGCATGGGTTGCCTCAACTTTTCCAGTTGAAATGCTGCTTGCCATGGATATTTTTCCAGTTTGGCCCGAAAACTATGCTTCTCTCTGTGCAGCAAGACAAATTTCGGTAGGACTTTGTGAAGTCGCTGAGAGCAAGAATTTTTCTAAAGACCTCTGCTCATATGCAAGAGTTGTGATTGGGTCTCTGTTTAAGAAAACAGATAATTTGCCCGAAGGAGGCATGCCTAAGCCAGATTTTCTCATTGCGTCAACAGGCGCCTGTGACACACATTTTAAATGGTTTCAGTTTGTTAGTCGACACTTTAAGGTTCCGTTATTTCTTTTAGATGTGCCATACAATATCAGTGGTACAGACTCGGAACATCTTGAAAAGGCGCACATAAAATTTTATGTTTCACGGTTAGAAGAGCTAATTAACTTTTTAGAGAAGCAAACTGGCACAAAAATGAATAAAGATCGATTAGAAGAAACAGCCGCCCTTTCAGACCGCACAAGCCAGCTCTGGAATGAAATCCAAAACTATCGGAAAACGATTCCCACGCCAATGGATGCTCGCGATGCATTTTCCGCCGTATTCTTTATACTTTCCATTCCAGGCACTCAAATGGCAGTTGACTTCTATAAGAAGCTGCGCGACGAAGTTAAGAAACGAGCAGAAAACAAATTTGGCATAATAGAAAATGAGAAACACAGGTTAATTTGGGACAACTTGCCACTTTGGTTCAACCTCAAATTCTTTGAATATCTTAATACTTTGGGCGCAGTTGTTGTCGCTGAAACATTTTCTCATGTTTGGATAGGAAAGCTAGACTCTTCTAAACCTTTGGAAAGCTTAGCTAAGAAGTATCTACCAAACTTCGCGAACTGCAGCATTGACAGAAAAATTGACTTGATACAAAATCTTGTAAAGGCGTTCACAGCTGACGGCGTAATTCTGCCAACAAATTGGGGTTGCAGAATGATGTCCATAGGTGAAACAATAGTGAAGGATACAATCTACAAGAAACTTGGAGTTCCAAGTCTTATACTTGACATGGATTCTTCAGATTGGAGAAACTACAATGAGTCTCATGTCAAGAGAAACGTTGAGGTTTTCCTTCAAGTGTTGAGTGGGAAGAAATAAAGAGGATAAAGCATACGGCTTCAAAGTTTATTGGCATATCTTTCTCGAAGTTTTCTGTGCAGTATCTTTCCAGTTGTAGTCCTTGGCATCTCGGATGGTAAGATAAAATCTACTGACTTGGGCTTCTTATATCCAGCCATCCTTTCACGACACCATTCAATAATCTCCTCTTCGGTGGCTATCCGCCCCTCTTTCAAAATCACAACTGCCTTGACAGCCTCACCCCACTTATCATCAGGCACACCAACAACAGCAACATCGAAAACCTTGGAATGCTTAGAAATAACTTCCTCAATCTCTGAGGGATAAACATGTTCTCCGCCTGTTATTATCATGTTGTCCTTCCTATCGACGATGTAGTAGTAACCCTCCTCGTCACGCTTAACCATGTCCCTTGCAGTGAAAAAATCCCCTCGGAAGGATTCCTTCGTCTTCTCAGGCATCTTGTAATATTCATTAAACATCATCGGGCCTCGAGAATATAACTCTCCAACTTCGCCAACAGGCACCTCATTCCCGTTCTCATCAAGAAGCCTAATTACATCGGTTCCGAGACCCTCTCGTCCCATTGAACTCAGCTTCCTCAGCTGATCCTCAGGTCTGAGAATTGTGACGAGCCCAGCCTCCGTAGAGCCATAAGCCTCATACAACCTGACGTTGGGAAAACATTCTAGAATCCCCTTCTTTATCTTGCTCCGGACAGGCGCTGAAGAACACAAGAAGCTACGCATAGAGCTCAAATCAAACTTCTTCCTCACATCCTCATGAACATTCAATATTAAATGATAATGGGTTGGTATCAGCGAGATGAAGGTCACCTTCTCCTTATCTACTACACGCAGAAAATCAACAGGATCAAAACCCTTGTCCCGACCAACATAAAGGGATGCACCTATATACAGGAATAGTAGACCATAGAAAGTTGAGTTTACATGATACAAGGGCATGACTATCATACCCTTATCATCTTGTGAAAACCCGAACTCAACCGCGTTAATTAGAAAAAACGATATGTATGATTCGTGAGAGCGAACGACACCTTTTGGTGTTCCGGTAGTTCCTGAGGTGTATATCTGAAACCATGTGTTTTTGCTGTCGACCTTTACATATGGCTTGTTATCAGGAGAGCCTTCAATAAATTTTTCATAGTTAATGTAGCCCTCGGGAGCAGTCTTACCAACCACTATGAAACTCTCTTCACTAATGTTTTGAAGGTTGGAGCGAACCGAGCTTACACACTCAAAAAATTCTTCATCCAACATCATCGCTCTAGCGTCAGAATTATTGACCACGTACTCAACTTCTTGACCAACGAAACGCCAATTAACCGTGACAACAACCACACCAATCTTCGCACAAGCACAACAGACCTCCACAAACTCAACACAGTTATAGAGCATAACAGCAAGCCTGTCACCCTTACGCAAACCCGTACTCAACAAGCTGTTTGCGAGTCTGTTTGTTCTCAAATCAAGCTCAGAGTAAGTCTTAGTCTTTCCACGCCAGTCCTTAACTGCGATCTTCTCAGGAAATTTCTTCGCGTGAATCCTCAAGATTTCACCCAGATTCAGCCACATAATGCTTCCTCCACCTTATTCGCATAGAATAGCCTTAGGCAATAATAAAAATTTCCTAGTTATTGAAGAGTCCTTGCGAAGCGTGTGCCGACTATGCCCATATGTGATTGAATGAGATGGACTAGAAGACCTATATAAGATTGTGTTACAATAACAGATAAAAAAAATGCTAAAACGTCAAAATGAGGTGTAGAAATGAATTTCGAATTAACCCAAGAGCAGAAGGCCATCAAAACCTCAGCCAAAGAATTTGCAGAAGGCGAATTCCAACCAGAAATAGCAAGAGAATTTGACCAAAAACACGAATTTCCTCAAGAAATATATAAAAAAGCAGCAAAACTAGGCTTCATTGGCTGCTGTTTCGACGAGAAGTATGGAGGTCAAGGATTAAGTCTTCTCGAAAATGTGCTAATCGAAGAGGAATTCTGCAGAGTAGACTCAACGCTAGGATCAGCCATGTTCTCTGCCCTCTTTGGTAGCGACCTCATTATGGAATACGGTACAGAAGAACAAAAAATGGGATACCTACCAAAAACAGCACAAGGCGAATGGATATCCTCAGGAGCCTTCACTGAACCAGCTCATGGTAGCGACATCACAACTCTTGACACAGTCGCAGTGCAAAATGGAGATGAATACGTAATAAACGGTGGAAAGACAATGATAACAAATGCCACCATTGCCGACTACACTGTTGTTCTTTGTCAGACAAATCCCGAAGCGAGACACCGAGGCCAAAGTTTATTCATTGTAAAAAACGGGACACCAGGATTTGATAGCAACGAACTCCATGGGAAAATGGGGATTAGAGCATCGACATTAGGAGAATACGTATTTGATAATGTACACGTGCCTAAGGAAGCACTTCTTGGCGAGGAGAATAAGGGGTTCTATCACTTCATGGAATTCATAGATGTCGGTCGAATAAACGTTGCTGCACAATCTGTGGGTATGGCCCAAGGAGCCTTTGAGCGCGCGTTGAAGTACGCAAAAGAAAGGGAGCAATTTGGACGACGCATTGCTGATTTCCAGGTAATTCAGCACAAACTGGCTGACATGGCTCTTAACATAGAATCTGCAAGACTTTTAGTTTACAAGGCAGCGTGGCACGTAGACAAAGGAAAAATCATTCCTAAATGGGCTTGCATGGCGAAGACAATAGCAACAACAAATGCCATAATGGTGATAAGTGAGGCAATGCAGATCTTCGGCGGGTACGGCTATCTCGCAGACTATGATATTGAACGTTACTATCGTGACATTCGAATCTCTACAATATATGAAGGAACCACGGAGATACAGAAAAACGTGACTGCCAGAGTTCTTCTACGTGAGTAAACACATCTGCTTGATCCTGTATAAAAGGGAAAAACAATGACTGTATTCAAGACAACCTATCGTGTTACTTGGTCAGACACTGATGCCGCCCAAGTTGTCCATCACTCAAACTATTTTCGACTCTTTGAGAGAACAGAGGAAGAGTTTTACGAACATCTAGGCTTAAGCTTTAATTCTATCATAGAACGTGGATATTGGCTTCCGAGAATTGAAGCCTTCTGCCAATATAAAACACCTTCCAGATTCGGTGATGTACTGGAGATTTCGTTATCGGTGAAGGAAATCAAGGAAAAAACGATAAAGTATAGATTTGTTGTTAAGAAGAAAGATACTGATGTTTTGGTGGCAGAGGGCTACGTGGTGGTGGCGACTGCAGATAAAAAAATTCGAAAAGCAATTAATATCCCTTCAGAGATCGTTGAAAAACTGAAAGCCTTCCAAAACAGCTAAAGTATTCCAATACTCCAAGAACCGAAAACAGTTCGATGCTCCAATAATTAAGTTTCAAGCAATATCCTTTAAACTAACGGATATGGCAACGAAGATCGAAGCAGCAAGACTGCTGACTTACAAGGCTGCTTGGCTTTATAACCAAGGAAAGGTTAGTCCTATGGCTATGTCTATGGCTAAGGCTTGTGCCAGCAGATGCGCGCGCGAACATATAGCAAAAACGATAAACCTGAACTCTTCATATGATATTCTGTGCATTCAAATGGAAGTCTTTACGATCATAAGGAAGAGACGTAGCATCCGATTGTATGAGAAAAAACCAGTGGAGAAGAAGAAACTCCATCGCATTTTGGAAGCAGGCAGATTAGCGCCTTCTGCCGACAACAAACAGCCATGGCGATTCATAGTAGTAACCGACGAGAAAGTCAAAGAGAAACTTAGAGTAGCCTATGACGAAGGATGGTTCGTCTCTGCACCCGTAATTATCATTGGTTGCGCTGTTCCCGAGGAAGCTTGGGTGAGAATGGACGGTCAAGAATATTGGATGGTAGACGTGGCAATCGCCATGCAGAACATGATCCTAACAGCCACAGAACTCGGTCTGGGAACTTGCTGGATCGCCGACTTCGACGAAAAAGCTATCCGAAAAGCGCTCAAACTACCCTCAAACATTCGCGTGGTCGCCATGACTCCCTTAGGCCACCCAGCCGAAGAAAAGCGCCCAGTAAAAAGCAGAAAACCACTCACCGAGATTGTTCACCATGAACACTGGTAAATTCCCAGCGCGCACACACATTGCCAACTCCAAAAACATTATGCGCGCGCGCTTTTTTCGTAAACTAAAATGTTCTTCCTTCATAATCTGACTTCGAGGCGTGAGAATGAAGGAAGAAAAAGGTAGAATAACTCGTCTTTGGTTGACCATGATCCGTGTATCAGACATGGACAGAGCTCTGCGTTTTTACAATGAAATCCTTGGCTTGCCAGTAGCCCTTAACGCTAGAGGGTTCAACCATGCAGAAGTTGGCCCAGATGAGCCTTTAGCCAAGATTGGTTTGCATGCCACTGGCAAGAAATCTAAGAGGAAAAGGCGAACTGGGATAGTCTTCGATACGGACGACATCTACGCACTCTATGAAAGACTCAAGAAACGAGGAGTAGAATTCACTCTGAAGCCAACCAAAATGCCATGGGGTGGCATAGTCGCTGACTTCCTAGATCCCGATAACAACGAGTTAGAGGTCGTTCAGGACCCTAAACACTACACACGAAATTATGCTCTCCAATAATGCGCGCGCAACTAGTGAAAATAGGTGAAAAATTAGGGTTTGAGACTAAGCTCGAGTATAAAGCAGGAATCCACGAGGATAGACAAGACATCATTGATGTAGTATGGCTTTCGAAAAACAGAATCATAATTGCTTTTGAGATAAGATGTAAACGAACAAATTTGCATATACTCTCAAGCGTGAAAGACAAGAAGAAACTAATGAGACTTAATGCACGAGAAAAATTTCTAATAAATGTCTCAAAAACAACAGGAAAAACATACTTCCATAGATTGCTCTGAGCTCTGCTTTTTAGTGTACGTCATCTACCAATAAATCCCATAGGGGTAAGTTGATTGCGTTGCTTTTAGCGCGGAGAGACTAAGACATCTTTACACATTTTCGTGTCAATTTCTGCGAAGCACATTCAAACCATAGAGAAGGCCCTTAGATGTACTCCGCTGATTTCATGGGGTTCATAGAAGAACAAGCCTGAACCACAATCTGTAACATTAAAGGTAAAACTAGGTTCACTTACTGAAATTAATGTAGTTCACTTTTTTCTCTTCTTTAGCTGCACGCTTGATGAAACGCCACGTTTTTCTGAAGATGGGGAGCAATTCCGCGTTTTTTCTCTTCTACCGGAAATGTTTCCATTGCTATCAGATCATCAACTTTCTTCAAGTATTTTTCTTGCTCGTGTTGCCAAGACTTATTTTTGAAAAATTTGTGAGGTATCGAGTAGCGTTGGGTCATTTTCATGTCTTGAAGCACATATTCATATCTACGCAAGAAACCCATCCTAACTAATTCCCCTAAGCTATCTAAAAACCTTCTGAGTTCTGCTAAAGGCAGATAAATATAAGCGAATAGTGATGGTTCTCCGAAAACCTTGCCCATAGAAAGAGCAAAAGGCTTGTCTAACAATGAACGCGCAAATTTTGACATTTTTTCCAAGTTGTCAAACATGAACATGAAAAAGAAACCGTTGGATATCGATTTGTCAAAGGGGTAATAGATGACTTGGAAATCCTCAAGTAAACATCGACCAATGATATGCTTGTCGAAGTGGTATTTGATTAAAGGTACACTGGTCTTCAATTTGGAAGCCATCTCTTTGAGAGATATTGTGGCGTCTGCCTCAAGTTCTTTTAAAATGAAAATGTCGGTTTCATCAGCCTTCATTGGGTACTCTGGGGGATCCTTTAATGTGAAGGGCAATTCAGTTCCTTCGGTTAGGACCTCTTTAATCCATCCTTTCCAGTAAAACTTCCAACTTTTTGAATCGTTGTCGTACCAATCACATTTTAGATTAACGGTTTGAAAGCAGGTTGACCAGTGATATCGGATATTTCTAGCAACTCGTTTGTCTTCTAATTTTCCTAGAAACTGCTCAAAATCACCGCAATGCGCTGTTGGAACGGCAAAAATTGCAACGCATCCTTCATATGCACCAAAGCATCGAGAGATATAGATCAGATAATCATGAGCATCCAAGCAGTGATAAAGAAGATTTTCATAGCCTTGAAAGGCTTCTGCAAAAACAATTACCTTTTTGAGGCCAATATTTGTGTGGTAAACATTGGCTCGTAAAAAAATTTGGGGAAGCATCTGTTTTAGTCTTCTACGCAGAGTTGCTTCAGGTAAGCCGAGTTGTTTCGCAACTGCTGTTATATTTCGTGGTCCATAGGTGCCTAAGCCTTCCAATATCTTCAAATCGAAGAAGTCCAAGTTTTTTCGCATTCTCGCCGCACCAGTTTGTATTACTTAGCAACAGATGCTTTTTTAAGTTATGTTGGAATTCCACCACCAGGAAGCGGGTCTCCGCCACCTGTCGGCGTAAAACCTCCGTCTAACAATAGATTACTTAGGTCGAAGGAGTTCATGCTGTTTGAACAGACGGTTCTGAGGGATGTTGCTGCTATGCTTACGGCGGCTGCGGCGAGTAAGAAGACAAAAAGCAAAATTTTCCATTTCATAAATAGTCACCTCCTCCATTTTTTAATTTTCGTATGAAGATATTATGAAAGCAGACGAAAAGTTAAATATTGCCTATGATGTGTATTACATTTTAAGTTGTGTGTCTTATCAGAGTGTGAAAGTTTGGTAGCTAGAAGAGACAGATTTTACAGAACATTGCTATCCGCTTTGGATGAAAGTATGAAAAATATTTTTGGAGAAAATACAGCCAAGGCGGTTTACTACCATCTAAGGGAAGGGTATCTGCTGAAACTTGAAGATATTCCTACAAAGCCGCAAACTTTCGCTAAGGCTATTAAAGAAATATTTGGAGAGACCGGTGCCGAAGTAATTGAAACTCTGCTTGTGAAAGATCTGTGCACGAAATTCAGAATTAAAGGACAGAGAAAGGACATAGACAGGTTAGTCGACTGCATGCATGAATTGAAAATTACATGTATCAAAAAATGATAGAAAACCGTGCCCTAACGCAATTTTGATAAATTGTCGAGAATTGTTACATAAGACTTCTCAAGAGTGCATAATCCACCTGTAGGGCCTCCTTCTTGGACAACGATGTATTCATTTGGTGCATGTGCCCTTCCGCCGTGACCCAGCCCGCCCATAATAAACGGTAAGTTCAAAGGTTCCCGATTAAACATGCAAAATGGAGCGCTACCAGCCATGTGAGGCCATATTTCTGGTTCGTAGCCGAATTCTCGGTAGGCTTTGATAACTGCTTGTGCAACAGGTTCTTTCACGCTTGTTTTAGCCCATCCATAGCCTTCTTCAAACTCTACAATTCTGATTTTCCTAAAGCCATGTTTATCAAGGTGCTCTCTTATCCTTGGTATTACTTCTTCTACTGACATATTGGGAACCAGTCTGACATCAATTTTAGTTGTGATCTTGTATGGCAGTACAGTTTTTGTTCCTGGTCCTATGTATCCTCCCCATATGCCATCTATATTCAGAGTCGGAGAGTACAAGTATTTGAGTAAAGCCTTCTTTCCGTGCACGTCTCCGATGAATTTCTCGACTTTTATCGAATCCTTCACGGAGTCTTCATCAAAAGTCTTTTCCAGTGTCTCCAGCAGTTCAAGATCTTCTTGGTTGGGCGGCAACGCGTTCTCGTAGAAGCCATCTATCAAAACCTTGTTACCGTCTTTCGTGGTCATAGTGCTTAGAGCTTGTATCATGCGATATGCAGGGCTGTCCACCCAAGCTTTGTTGCTTCCATGAATGTCAAACTCGGTTGGTCCATATCCCCAACTCTTCCCATCAAGTTCTAACTCAAAATAGACGATGCCTTTCACGCCAAGATACATCACTACTTTGCCCCTCTTGTCTTGATCAGCAAATGGAAAGAACACGGCGTCAGCCTTCATCAACTCGCTTTCATATTTCTCGATAAATTCTGGCAAGTGCCGACTACCTAATTCCTCTTCGCCTTCGGCAACAAACACTAGGTTAACTGGAATCTCCCCGCCCACAGCTTTAATCGACTCACAAGCGTTTAAGAAGGCACATAGTTCTCCTTTAGTATTAATTGCCCCTCTTGCCACAAGACAATCACCGAAAGGAGGCATACTGACAATTTTGCCTTCCAGTGGCGGAATAGTCCATCCAGGCTCGTCAACTGGTTGAGTGTCATACATGAAATAGACGATTATAGTTCTGTCAGCACCAGCGTCATAGTATCCATACACAACTGGGAACCCTGAGGTTTCTACAAGTCGAGAGTTTTCGCAGCCGAGGTTTTTGAAGTAATTTTTGACGAGTTCTGCACACTCTCGAACTCCCCTGTTTTCTGCTGAGATGGAAGGTTGTCGAACGAGTTCTTGAAGTTTGCCAAGATGTTCAGTGTAGTGCCTGTCTATATATTCGAAAATTTTTTTCCTCTGCAACAGTTTTTCACCGAAATAAGATTTCATAATGTAAGCTACTAATAATTACTTTTGCTCAGGTAAAATAAGCTTATAACGAAACGTATATGAGAAGCTTTCTTTATGAACTGTTTTCTCAAAATGGAGGATTATGTTTTTGCCTGATATTCGTGTGTTGTTAGAAGATGCGGAAGGTAAGTGTGTTCTTCTTTTAGGCAACGAGGCGGAGCTGTTGTCTCACACGTGCGCATCGGCGAAAAAGCACTTGCACCCACAGTTTTGGAAGGCACGGCAGATGTAATCGTTGGCTTCGAACCCATGGAAGCCCTTCGAAACATTAAATTCGCCTCACAAAATACAATAGTCCTTGTAAATATCAAGCCTTTCAAGATTAGCGGTGCTGAATATCCACCGGTAGAAAAGCTTCTTGAGCAACTCCGAAGCTTCACGAGAAACATTGTTTCAGTTAATGCTGCAACGTTGGCGGAAAAAGCTGGCGCCGTAATAACCCAACACATAGTGATGATAGGGGCGTTAGCGGCTACTGGAAAACTTTCGTTGAAAACTGAGACTTTGAAAGAGGCTTTGTGTGAATTAGTGCCAGCCAAATATTTAGGCATAAATATGAGAGCTTTTGAGTTGGGCTACAACGCTGTCAAAACATCGGATGCAGCAGTCTAGATAGGTGGCGGTGGCGGCCATTCCATGTAGCTAGCATACGTGAAAGCGATTACGTCTCCTCTGTGAAGTATGTGTTTTGCGCATGAGTAGCTTGGAAGGAGCCATTCTGAGCTTCCAGAATCCCAGTGCCAGTAGAACCATCCGTGTGTAGAATTATTGTCTACTCCATTTATCGACGTTACCAATATTCCTAGTTCTCCTCCGTAATCTGTATAATTCATGTTGTCAACTATTGAGTATATGGCTGTGAACGCGGTTGCGCCTAATGGAAGCACACTGTTGTTGTGCCAGATTTTTGCACCATTGCCATAGCTTAGAAAGATGTTGACTTCAAGAGAGATGCCTTCCAAAATCGCTGAAATGTCTCCAACATTGGTGTTAAGTTGATTCACTAGATCGTCGTATTCGCTTTGATAGATGTTATATTGGATGAAGTAATAGCCTGCGGCAGCTGTTCCTACAATCGCCCAAGCAAGCAAGCCGAGAGTTACATAGGTAAAGAGTTTTTTCTCCAAACTTTTTCACCTCCGAAGAATTCCTGTAAAGCCCTTGCCAACGGAAAGAAAGCTACCGAAAAAACAAAGAAGTTCGACACAACATGGATTAACAGAAAAGGAGCACCAGAGACAATTGCACCGATAAAAGCGGGTAGAACAGGTATTCCAAGTAGCATAAAAGACACAGCAACGCCAAAATTGGTAATTAAGTCATAAATAACTGTAAGAAAAGCACCTAAAATAGCCGCCTCACCACAAGAACTTGGGGTGTGTATGCCTTTTTTTGTGCGTCCATACAACCCGCCTACAATACCCACGATAATCATTCCAGCCATCTGAAAAGGCAACATCAACCCGGCAAATCCCCAAGGCGACAAAAAGCCGTTGATGAACATTACGGTTGCACCAAGCGTACTGCCTAAAAGAGCGCCGAAAAAGGCACCTGCAAAGAAGACAAGCAAAGAGGTAAATTCAACGTTTGGAGGGCGAGGAGTTAATTGTGTACTAATACATAAGGCAGTTAGAAGGGTGAACACTGCAACGCGGCGAGTCGTTGATGATTCCATAGGAATTGGTTGGATAATCCATCCATATAAAACTTTTCTTTAACTTCAGTACTCAAACTTGCTTTGTTTTAGGGTTAAACACTTTGAAAAACACCAACAGCAAAAGAACAATGTATGATCTACATAAATGAAAAACCAGCTACAATAGCTTCTCTCTAAGCCTCCATTGAAAGAGCTACTAAAAGCCTATTTAGAGCCCATAATAGTCAGTCTAGTCTAGGAGCTACGCGCTAACTTCTAAAAAACGTGTCTAACCCAACTCGTCCCCGCTTCTCACCACCCACCTTTCCCACTGCAATTTCATCATTCACCAATAACTCCATCCCATCCCTTGCTGCTACCGTCTCTATGCCTGTTTCCTTCACCACACGCTTTGCCTCTCCAACAGGACCCCGAAAAATCATCTTTATCCCAAAATGCGTCAACACCACAAACTCTGGCTTAGCAGCACTCACGATTTTCATCGCATCATCAGTAGTCATGTGACCCTGCCACGGCTCCCCACTTGGCCGCAAAACACACAAAATCAATATTCGCACACCCTTATAATACCGCTCAATTCCCTCAAAGAACTCAGTGTCACTTGTATACCCAATGCTACCCACATCAGTCTCAAAACGAAACCCAACTGCATCAACATCCGAATGTCTCGCTTCAGCCCCCACCACCCTCACTCCTCCAACCTCAAAATCCTCCCCAGCCACAACCTCCACGACTCGCCCGGGCAAGCTTTGATGATACTTTGAAATCGCCACTTCAGCTGTTTCGCCGCCTCTAAGCACACTTCTCGCCGCCGCCAAAACACCCCGCCGCCTAACAGTCCCTCTAGTCATCGCCTCAACCAAAACCTCAGCATCATTATAATGATCAGGATGAGCATGCGAAACCAAAATCCCATCGATCTTCTGTGGGTCCAACCCCGATTTCCAAGAATATACAAGCCCCCCAGGCCCAGGATCTAAATGCACATTGAATCCATCACTCAACAATCGGATTCCTGCAGTCCGCCGTTTCTGTGTAATAGTCGCAAACCGACCACCACCTGTCCCTAAAAATACCAATCTAAGCTCTTCCAAAGCTCATCACATCAACTGGGTTAACTCCACTGCCTTCTCATTAGCTTTATTACCCCAAATACTCCTTAAATAGCCAACGTAGGAGTATCCACAAAACATGTTTATAGTAATACGCATCGGTGGCTCAGTCATAGCCTCCCCAACAAACCCGAAACTCATAAATCAATACATAAAACTTCTCAAACAACTCAGAAAAAAAAGCTACAAAATCATAACTGTAGTCGGCGGTGGTGCTCTAGCGCGGGAATTTATAAAGACAGCCAATCAACTGGGGCTAAGCGAAGAGGCACAAGACTGGCTTGCCATAAAGGTCTCACGTCTCTACGCCCTACTTGTCACGTTGAAACTAAATAAAAACGGAACAAAGAATATACCCACCTCAATAAGCGAAGCTGTCAAAGCCTTAGAGAAAGATAAAATCGTGGTTATGGGTGGATTAAAACCAGGAATGACAACAGACACAGTTGCCGCTCTCATCGCCCAAAAAATAAAAGCGCAACTTCTCGTGAAAGCCACGGATCAGGATGGCATCTACAACAAAGACCCGAGAAAATATGAAGACGCGGAAAAACTAGATACAATAACATATCACGATCTAACACAACTCTTCGAACAAAACCGCCACAAAGCAGGGATACACCAAATTCTTGACCCAGTGGCCATCAAAATCCTACAGAAAACCAACATCAAAACCATCATAGTAAACGGCTACACCCCCAAAAATATCCAACAAGCCATAGAAGGCCAAAAAATTGGCACTGTAATCACATAATAAAACATAAATAAACCACCGCATAATGCAATGACGGTGCGAAGGGATGCCCTACCAATTTACGTAACCAGCAACAGAATTCTATCCCCAATCAGACTAAAACATCCTAAAAACAACCAAACCACGTGGAGACTTTTTATTCGAACGCCACTAAACTACAGTAGAAACCCAAAAGAAACTGGGGGAACCACCTGTGGTTAGACTTCGCGAAAACGAACAGAAAACACTCCTAGCTCTCGGCAATCTAGGCGGTAAAGCCAACGTAAATCAAATCATAAAAGCCAGCGGTCTCGCTCACGCTGCTGTCATGCGAGCAACATTAAAACTATCAGAAGAAAAGTTTGTCCAACTTCACGAACAAGTACAAACAATCGTGACCTTAAGCAAAGAAGGAAAACTGCACGCAAAGAAAGGATTGCCAGAACGTCAACTGATTAATTCGCTAATTAAGTTAAGCGGCAAAGCAAAGATTGACAAGGTTGTTGAAGACGCAAAACTAGAAGATAATTTTGTATCCATAGCTTTAGGCTGGCTACGTCGAAAAGAATGGGCAACAATAGAACGAAAAGAACGAACCTTGAAGGCTTTGAAAAAGCCAAAAAAAGGAAAGGACGAAGAGATTCTAGCACTTTTAGCAGAAAATGACGCTATTATAACTGAAGAATTAAATAAAGAAAAACAAGAAGCAATAGCAACTTTACGGAAACGCAAGCTTGTACAGACTGTAGAAAAAACTTATCGAATACTGGATCTAACCACAAAAGGTCGAAAGCTCCTTAAAAAAGGAGTCAAGATCATTGAAGAAGTAAGCCAACTTACCACTGAACTTATCGTGACGGGAAAATGGAGAGAGACAAAACTAAGAAAATTCAATGTGACTGCACATGGTCCACCTGTATATCCAGGCAAGGTTCATCCCTTGCAGCAAATCATCGAACGTGCAAGAGGGATTTTTCTGGAAATGGGGTTCACCGAAATCCGTGGGCCACTAGTTGAAACAGCTTTTTGGAACTTCGATGCGTTATTTCAACCTCAAGATCATCCAGCAAGAGAGATGCAAGACACGTTTTACCTTTCCGTCCCTAAAGCTGGGAAATTACCTAAGAAAATCGTTGTGGACGCTGTTGCGAAAACGCATGAAGATGGTTGGATAACAGGGTCGAGTGGATGGGGATATAGGTGGAACCCAGAAGAGGCTAAGAGGTTAGTGTTACGTACTCACACAACATCTGAAACTATCAAATACCTTTCAAAGCATAAGAAGCCTCCTATTAAGGTCTTTTCAGTTGACCGAGTTTATCGAAACGAACAACTTACATACAAGCACACGGCAGAATTTTACCAAATAGAAGGCATTGTGGTAGACAAAGGAGTATCGTTGCGCGACTTGATGGGTACTTTAAAGATTTTCTATAGCAGTTTTGGAATGAAAAAAGTAGAGTTCTGGCCATGCTATTTTCCCTATACAGAGCCTTCAGCGCAAGCAATGGTTTATGTTCCGAAACTTAAGCATTGGATGGAGCTTTGCGGTATGGGCATGTTTAGACCTGAAGTTTTAGCTCCGATGGGTATAAAACACCCTGTTTTAGCTTGGGGAGGAGGGCTGGAACGCATAGCCATGTTGGAACTCGGGCTTGATGACATACGGCTACTATATGGCAACCACCTAGGATGGATTAGGAGGACACCGTTATGCCGGTAATCACTTTAGGCAGGGAAAGGTTCTCCGAGTTTGTGGGGCGAAAACTCACTCTTGCAGAAATGACCAAATGGCTGCCTTGGCTAGGCTTCGACATAGAAGAAGTCGGAGAGGACAATGTAAAATTAGAGTTCAACCCCAACCGTATCGACTTTTGCAGCTACCCTGGAATAGCTAGGGCTTTCAACGGGTTGAGAGGCTGGGAAATTGGGTTACCAAAATACAACGTGAAAAGCGGCAGAACAGTGCTCAACATCGACGAAGCAGTCTCTGAGGTTAGACCTTCCATGCTAGCAGCGATTGTGCGTGATGTGAAGCTTGACGAAGAAGACGTTATTGACTTGATGGAAATGCAGGAGGACTTACACTGGGGCGTGGGTAGAGACCGCAAAAAGGCTTCCATAGGCGTGCACAACTTAGACGTAATCAACCCGCCTTTCACCTATACAGCGGTTGCGCCAAACAGCGTGAAATTTGTTCCGTTGGACAAGACTGAAGAGATGAGTCCAAAAGAAATTCTAGAAAACCACGAAAAAGGAGAAGCGTACAGACAGTTGATTGACTGGGCACCGAAATATCCTTTGTTAATTGATAAAGATAGTAAGGTGCTCTCTATGCCACCGATAATAAACGGCGAACTAACAAGAATCGACAAACAGACTGAAAACTTGTTCATCGACGTAACAGGAACAGATTATGCTGCAGTTGAAAAGAGCCTAAATGTTCTGTCCACAGCTCTCTCAGATATGGGAGGCACCATCGAGAACGTAAAAGTAAAATACACAGACCATACGCTGTTCTCACCTGATTTAAGCCCGCAGAAGATGAAGCTTCGAACAGCATATGCTAACGAGTTGTTGGGTCTTAGGCTTTCAGAATCAAAAATCGTTGATTGTTTAAAGAAGTGTAGGCTAGGAACTAAGAAACTTAGGAAAGGCGTCGTTGAAGTGATGATTCCAGCTTATCGTATCGATGTTCTTCATGAAGTAGACTTGGTGGAAGAGGTGGCAATTGGCTATGGCTACTACAAGTTTAAACCCACTTTTCCATCCTCAGTCACCATCGGAAAACAGCACCCCGCCTTCAAAACCGCAAACATGGCAAGGCAAATCATGATAGGCTTGGGCTTCACAGAAGTCATGAATTTTACCATCACAAACGAAAACTTACACTATAAAAAGATGCGTAGAAAAGCCGAGAAATCTGTCAAGCTTGCCAACCCTGTCTCAACTGAATACACAATGATGCGGCAAGATTTGCTGCCTAGCTTAATGAAAAACCTTGCGGACAACAAACATGAAAGTTTTCCCCAAAAACTCTTCGAAGTCTCAGATGTAGTGCGACTAAATAGCAAGCAAGAGACACGATGCGAAAGACGACTGCACCTAGCTGCAGTATCATCCCATGCAACCGCAAATTTTACCGAAATAAAATCTGCTGTAGAAGCGTTGATGGCAAACATGGGCTTAAACTGTTGGAAAATAAGAGAAACAATGCATTCAAGCTTTATCGATGGAAGAGCTGCAACGATCAGTTTCAAGAACAAGCAGATAGGAATGGTTGGCGAAGTGCATCCAGAAGTCCTAAACAATTTCGAGCTAGAGAATCCTACCGCAGCCTTTGAGATAGACTTGGAGACATTGATAGACTAGAAAACCTTTTTCCCTACGTTTTCTGTTTATTATCCTAGCGATGACATGAGCACAATCCCACTGGAACTCTCCCTTTGAGGGCTCGTGCAGACGGACTTGACAGAAGCTTGTGTAACAGCTGGCTTGTGACGAAGAGCTTACCCAAACACGGGACACGGTGGGCGCGGGTAATTAACTTCCCACGCTAGAGAGAGCTTAACATAGAAGAGCGTGAGACTCCATCAATGAAGTTAAGTGTTAGTTGACGTGGGACATGTCACCCGCGATAAAGAGAACTTTTAAGTCTTTAATCAAAGAATGTAAGGAAGGAATATTCAGGGGGCTACAATGTTGGACATCGAAGAAAAACTCGTTCTTGCTACGCGTAACACTGTGGAAATAGTAACCTCCGATGAGCTGCGCTCCTTGCTTGAAACAAAAACCAAACCTCGCGCCTACTGGGGTTTCGAGTCCAGCGGGCTAATGCACATAGGATTAGGTCTGGTATGCGGCTCAAAAATTAAAGACATGGTTGAAGCAGGCTTCCACTTCGTCATTTTCCTTGCAGATTGGCACTCATGGATCAACAACAAGCTCGGCGGCGAGATGAAAAACATACACTTGTGCGGCGAATACTTCAAAGAATGCTTCACCGCACTAGGCATAAAAGATGTTGAATACTTGTGGGCGACAGACCTCGCTAAAGACGTCGAATACTGGGAAAAAGTTGTAAAAATAGGAAAAAAAGCCTCGGTTCAACGCATATGGAGAGCACTTCCTATCATGGGCAGAGAGATGAACTTTTCCGATGTTGAGACCGCTTGGCTGTTCTACCCATGCATGCAAGCCGCAGACATATTCCACATGCAGCTTGATGTAGCGTGTGCAGGCATGGAACAACGCAAAGCCCACATGCTCGCCCGCGACGCAGCAGAAAAACTAGGCTGGCAAAAACCATCGTGTATTCACACTCCATTACTTATGGGACTCAAAGGACCCGCCGAAAGCAATAGGCAGCTTGACGATGATGTAGCGTTAAACTTGAAGATAGTCTCAAAAATGTCCAAGAGTCTACCAAGCACATGTATCTTCGTACACGACTCGCCAGAAGACATCAAAGCCAAGTTAAAGGATGCGTATTGCCCGCCAAAACAAGTAAGTGGCAATCCAGTGTTAGAAGCGGCGCAACTCGCTGTGTTCAGCAATACTAACAAGTTGACAATAACACGTCCACCTGAATACGGCTCTACCGAAATCTTTACCAACTACATTGAACTCGAAAAAGCATATAGAGAAGGAAAAATTCATCCCTTGGACCTAAAAAACGCAGTCGCAGAAGCCCTAATACAAATATTAGAACCAGTTCGAACTCACTTCAAAAAGCATCCAGAAAAACTGGAGAAGATGAA
>Ga0209978_10000057_pt1 | contig 33177 bp, 57 predicted proteins | sample BentaG_FD_182805 | JGI IMG/M metagenome (GOLD analysis project Ga0209978, IMG submission 182805) | Deep subsurface microbial communities from South Atlantic Ocean to uncover new lineages of life (NeLLi) - Benguela_00093 metaG (SPAdes)... | ecosystem: Environmental > Aquatic > Marine > Oceanic >... | reverse complement strand
ATGGGGAAATAAACAAATGGATTTATCGTGTATAAATGCTTTTTATAAAATTCTTAATTATTTAAAACCAAAATATTGGATATGGGAAAATGTCTTAGGAATAAACAAATATCTTTTTTTTCAACCTTCAGCTATTTTAAATGCTCAAAATTATAATGTTCCTCAAAGAAGAAAAAGGATATTTATTGGCAATTATCCTTTACCAAAAGAAAATAAATTTAAAGGTTCTGTTGCTCCAACAATTATTGCCTGGGAATTATTGGGAGGCTGGAAAGGCTCTGATAATACAAGAAGATTTAGTCAATGGTTAGGAAGAAAGCCAACTTATCAAGAAATAGCTTTTTATATGGGATTTCCTTCAGATTATGAATTCTTAGGAAATCAAAAAGATAAATCAATTCAAATAGGAAATGCAGTTTGTCCTCCGATTGCAAAAGCAATTGCAGAAGCAATTTTGAAGATTATTGATAAATGAAATCAATTTTATCTTATGGAGCTGGAGTTAATTCAACAGCTATTATTGCTCTTGCTTTATTGAAAGAAATTCCCATGCCAGATTATATCATCTTCTCAGATACCGGAGCTGAATGGCCTCATACCTATAAATATCTAAATTATATTGAATCAAAAGGAATTAAGATTATTTATTTAGTTGGAGGAACTAAATATATGAATCTTCTTGAATTCTGCCAAATGAGAAATTTAATTCCCAGTAGAATGAATAGATGGTGTTCTGATCATTGGAAAATCAGGCCAATTGAATATTTAATTAGAGTAATAAGGGAAGAAATAGGAGAATGTAAACATTACTTAGGTTTTGATGCTGGGGAATCACACAGAGCAGAAAATAAATTAAGCAGATCAAGAAATCATGATTTCCCTTTAATTGAATTTGGGCTTAATAGGCAAGGTTGTAAAAACATAATAAGAAAAGCCGGATTGGGAATTCCTCATAAATCTGGCTGTTTTATTTGTCCATATCAAAATAAAGCTCAATGGATTAAATTAAAAAAAGAGCAACCTGAACTCTGGAAAATCGCTGTAAATCTTGAGAAGGAACAGATCAAAACAAATCCTCTATTTACCTATAGAGGAGGAATGACAATAGATAAATTTGTTGCTGATTTAGATAAGCAAGAGGAGCTTCCTTTTGATTTTGCTTTAGATCAAAAATGTGAATGTTTTTTTGATTAATTTAACTTTTCCTTGACTTCTTTATCTTCCTTGTTTATTTTCTAAGCAGGGAACGATTGAATGCCTCTCAAAAAATTCCATCTAATCAGAATCTCCTATATGGATAATTATACCTTTGGAGTTCTGTTGGATGGCAATCTTCCTTTCTGTGTTACATTGGAAAGAGCTTGGCTTGAAAACAAACGGAACATTTCCTGCATCCCGGAAGGAATTTATATGTGTGATCGTGTGGATTCCCCTAAATTCGGGGATACATTTGAAGTGATTCAAGTTCCAGGCAGAAGCCATATACTGTTTCACAAAGGGAATTTAGCGAATGACACTCATGGCTGCATTCTGGTTGGAGAGCAATATGAACCTTTAAGTGGAGAAAATGCCATTATAGCCTCCGGAAAAGCCTTTAAAGAATTCAAAGAAAGAACAAATAATATCAATCATTTCTTTTTAAAAATTGAATCTTATAAAAGGAGAATTGGTAATGACAAATGAAAATAATGAGAAGAAAAGATTTGGAAGGAGAGCTGGATTTGGAATTGCTGCTGTTGCTCTTATAACAATATTCTCTTATTTCTGTATGTTCAAATTCTCAGATCCGGAAATAGGGATTAAATGGGTTATAGTTTATTCAGCTATTACTGGAGGCATCTGCTGCCTTATTGGAGGACTTTTAACCTTAACTGATATCAAATCTTTAGCCAAGATTGGCTTCAAGAAATAGGAGAAATCCTGATGCCAATTATAAACTGGAATCTTCTTGGGCCGGTTCTTGGAGCAGTTGTTCTTATTCTCATAATAGTTTTTGGTTTTATTGTAAAAATGAGGAAAATTGATAAATCAATTCCTCATAATCCTCCAAAGAATCCAGCCAATTTAGATAAGAAAACTGTTTGTTTTGAACATGAAAGTAAGATATCAACAAATAAAGCTAATATTGAGAATGTTGGAAAACAACTGGATAAGCTGGAAAAGTCAAATAGTGAAGCTCATGGGAAAATATTTGATAAATTAGATGAAACTCAATTCAAGATTATTGAAGCCATAAAGAAAAATGGTTAATATAAGAATAGGTTCTCTTATTCAATTAAACGCTCCTGAAGCTGGTTTATTCACAGAGGATTTTGAAAGTGGCTGGTTGATATGGAATGATTTTGGAGATCCTATTTTTATTGAAAGCTTTAATCTTACAGATTGGATGATATGGAATGATTTTGGAAGTCCTATCTTTACTGAAGGCTTTGAAAATGGAGGATGGTAAATGGCTAAAACAGATTGGGATTTTATAATTGATGGAACAGGTTCATGGGCTGTGATCAATGCTGGGGGTTCTATGAGACTTCAGCTTATCTATAGCAAAGTTTATGCTCTTTGGAATGGAAGAAATGATTTAGCAAACTCTGAAATCATAGCTGAAATAAGATTAAATGATGCAAGCACTAATTGCAGAGGAGGGCTTGTTCTGAGAAGTGATGGGACTAAAAATAATATGTATATATTATATATTTACTATAATACCAGCATTAAGAGAAGATTCAATCTGTATAGAGTAGTCAATAATGTTTGGACACTCATTACAGATATTATAATATCTGTTTCTCCTTCTTCTTATATACCAACTCGATTCAGAATTGATGATTGGCAGCTTTCTTGTCATGTATATTATTCAGCAGCTTGGCATGAGGTTTTTGTCAAGGATGATGAACTTCAATCTCATGCTCAAGGATATGCTGGATTGACTGGGCTTTCAACTTATGCAAGCTACTCTATCAATTTCGACAATGTGGAAATAAGAGAAAGAACATAATGAAGAAGATCCATTGTAATATTCATAAACAAGATATAGTTATTTATGAAGCAAATGAGCATCATCTCTTCAAAGATGATAATAGAAGAGAAACTGTGATCTTTATCAATACAAGCAAAACTCTCAAGAGATTTGTTGCTGGTGGTTGTGATGAAAATTGTTTATCTCTTAAAACTTCTCTGGAGAAATCATGATAACTCAAGTAAAAGAAGGTTATGATTATATTCATATAGCTGCTGCTGTTGTTGATGGTGATGGGAAGTCTTGTGATGCCTCAACTGCTGAAGCTTGGTTTTATAAAGTTTCTCAAACTGATGGAAGCATATCTCTGGATACAAATATCAATGGAACTGGCAAAATTACTTTGACAAAACAAGATGGACAAACAGGGTTCTATGGTGAAGCAGTTGCAGTTGCTTCCCTTTCTGCTAATGAATATGTTATTCTCTATAAGGTTATTATAGAAAGCATTGAATCAATAACAGTTGAATTTTTCTCAATAGATATTGCTAAAAAATTAATACCTTTTATAAAAACTGAAACAGATAAAATTGCTCCAGAAATTATTAACAAGAAAGATGAATACAAAGCAGATGTTTCAGGAATTATTGTTAATGTGGAATTGTTGAAAAATATTTTAGATGGAAGATGGAAGATTGAAAATAATCAGATGATTTTTTGTGAAGCTGATAATGTAACAGAAATAATGAGATTCAATTTATTTGATGTTTCTGGTGATCCGGCTATGATAAATGTATTTGAAAGAAAACGAATATGATGATAACTTTAGGATTTGGGATATCTGGAATACCAGGAGATGTTACAATTAATTTTGTAGAACAAGCAATAGGATATCTGGAGGAAGAAGATAATTTTATTGGAGAATTGGAAGTGAATGAAGATATAATTGGGGAACTCTCAGAAGGAGAACAATAAATGAAATTCTGGGTTGTCAAAAAAGGAAACAAATCTGTTAGGGATATTCTGATAAAAGATAAAGATGGGAATATTGTTACTAATCTTTCTAATGCAGAGGAGATAATATTCCAGGTAAAGAAAGAAAAAACTGATGTTGTTATAAAAATTGAGAAAACTCTTGATGATGGAATTGAAGTTGACACTCCATCAGAAGGCTATTTGCGAATAACTTTGAAGCCAACTGATACAGAAATAAATGTTGGCAATTATTTTATGGCACTTCAAATTAAATGGAATGAGATTGATGTTTATGAGATAAAGATAACAATAGATAATAAAGAAGCCGAACATTTCTCAATAAAACAGGATATAATAAACTATTGAAAATAATGGCAGATGCCTTTATATAGATAAAAAAATTCATGTATAGGAGGTTAAACACATGAAAAGAAAAATTATTATTACCATTATTGCTTTATTTGCCATTGTTCTATTTCTTGAGGCTCAATACCATGTGTTCCATAGAGCCAATAGATATTGGCATAACAATGGAACATTCTCAACTGATGGCAGAATCCAGAGCATTGGAACTTCAAATGGCTTGAGGTTGGCTTATGCTGGAAATCGTTATATTGACATGGTTGCCAATGATGATGGTGAACTTGAATTTGAAGTGGATATTACAAGGGCCGGTGAAAATTACAGCACAATGCAATTTTGGACAGGCTGGAGTAATGTGGATGAAAACCGGAAAGGCGTAATTAACATTTTTGCATCAAGAGATACTATTTGCTCATCTCCAGGCGGATCTCCGGATATGGGAATGCAAATTGCTGTGAGAAATAGGGTTGTAAATTCTTCAAGTTATCACTTGAGAGGATTAGAAAGCATCGCCTCGAATAAAGAAGGTGGAGCAACTTGTGGAGATGTAATTGCAGCCTATTTTTCAGCAGAAAGCCTAAGCGGATGTACATCAACTGCTATTAAAACTGTTCAAATCAATTACGATCAAAGTGGAAATGTAAATACCGATCATTGCGGATTATATGTTCTTTGCAATTCTCAATCAAATGTTGGCACTAACAGAGGAATTTATATTACTACAGCAAGTTGGAATCAGACAAGAGAATATGCCATGTTCATTGATACTAATGCCGGAAGCTGGACAAATGGAGTAAGCTTCAATGGAACAATCACAAATGCCTTCGATTTTGAAAATACAGATGGAACAAATGCTGCTGGATTCAATGCAAGTTATGCCACAACCGGAGCAGGAGCTGTTGATGGCTATATCAAAGTTGATGTTGGAGGAAATACACTTTATATTTATCTCTGGCCAGGAGTTCCTTCAACCTAATTAGCCAAAGGTTTGAATGAAGATTGAAGTAAGCAATAAGGATTTTGTAACTTATCTGATTCTTTTTCTTCTTCTCATTTTCTGCATTGTTATATGGATGAAGATTGATTATGTTAGATTCGTGAATCAAGTTAACACTAACACTAATAATGTTCTGAATATTGATGCTTATCTCCAACAACAAGATCAGTTGAGAAAACAACAGCAAATGCCTGAATTTGAATTAGTTCCAAAGAAGAAAGAAGAAGTTAAGAAATAAATTCCTTTACAGAATTCCAGAGGCTGGCTTTAGGATTTGTTAGATGCTTTGCCTCATAGACAAAGCCAGAAAACGAAAATAGAGATGTAATCCTCCTTTAAATAGATTCATCCTTCTAAGCCAGCCTCTTTACTCAAGGCCATGAAGTATTCTAAAGCTTTAATAGAAACAATCTGTAAATCTCTGAAACAGGGATGCACTATTACTGCAACCTGTCAAGCTGCCGGAATTCATAGGGATAGTTTATATGGTTGGATGGAAAAGAATTCCGACATTTCCGACATTATAAAAAAAGCTCAAGCTTCAGCCATAAAAGAAGTTGAGAATACTTTGCTCAAAATGGCTACAGGGAAATTCAAATATATTGAAACCCATGAAGAACAGATAATAATTGGAAAGAAGAAAACTCCTGCTGTTTTGAAGAAAAGGATTCACAAAACTCTTCTTCCTCCAGTTGGTGCTGTTGTATTCTATCTTGCAAATAGGCATCCTGATGAATGGAAGAATCTCAAGGAAACAAAGCTCTCAGGAACAGTAACTGGAGAGATTAAAGCAGAGGATATTTGGAAAGCTTGGGAAGAAGCCAAAAAACAAAAGGAAGAAAAAGAGAAAAAAAACAATGCAACTCATTCAAGGATTAAGTCAAAAGGAAAGGGATAAGGCAAATAATGAATTTTTAGAATGTGCTGAATCTCCTTCCTATTTTGCAACCAAATACTGCTGGACTCTTGACATTGAGAAGAATGAAGAAAGGCTTTTTCCTGAGTATCCATACTTAATTGATTTCCTTAAATCCAATAAATATCCCCAGCTTGAATTGATTGAGAAATCCCGGCAGATGATGGCATCCTGGGCTTTCATGATCCTCTTTCTTTGGGATATCACTTTTAATAAGAATATCGCTAATTTTATAACTTCAAGAAAAGAATTCCTGGTTGATGATGGAGGAAGCTTATCAACTCCTAACTCCTTAATGGGAAGAATCCGGTATGTTTGGGAAAGATTGCCTTCTTTCCTTAAAATGCCTCTGGAGATATCTTTCTTGAAAATAAGGAATGCTTTCACAGGAAGTTATATAATTGGAGAGAGTTCAAATCCAAATGCAGGAAGAAGTGGAACATGGCACAGAGCATTGATGGATGAGGCTGCTCTAATCCCTAAATCAGAGAGTGTTTTTTCCTCTATTATTCAAGCTTGCAAGAAAGGCTTGTCCATGAATTCAACTCCTTATGGCAGAGGAGGCAGCTTTGCCAGAATCCGGTTTGATAAAGACACAAGCTTTAATAAAAGGAAATTCCATTGGAGATTGCATCCTGAGAGAGATTCTATTTGGTATAAGAAACAATGCAGGAATATGACTCCAGATTCAATAGCCAGAGAGCTTGATATTTCTTATGAGAAATCAGTTGCTGGCCAAATCTGGTTCATGTTTGATTTTAATAAGCAGATTGGGAAATATCCTTATAATCCTGATCTTCCTCTTTATTTAGGCTGGGATTATGGAATTGGAAATCCAACAGCAATTCTCTGGATTCAAGAAAAGCCTATTCCTGGAGAGAAGTTTCCAATGGTTTATATAATTGACGAGCTGGAGCAATCTGAGAAGATACCTTCTTATTATGCTGATATTGTTAAATCAAAGCCTTACACAGTAATGAGTAAGGATTCTCTCAAGCCTAAATTGAAGGATATGATTCATTATGGAGATCCAGCCGGGAAGCAAAGAGAGCTTAATATGAAAAGCTGGATATCCTCATTGGCAGAACTTGGAATAAAAACTATTGTCAAACATGGGGTTAGAACAGTTGATAAGATTATGGCCGGACAGCAACTTGTTCCTAATCTCAGGATTGATGAGAGTTGTGTAAGGCTTCAGGAGTGCATTTCAAATTATAAGCATCCAACTGATGATCAAGGAGCTGTCATTGATGATGGTTATGAGAAGAACTGGGCAACTCATTTAATGAAAGCTTTTGAGGAATATGCAGTAAACAGATTCCCAGTTAGACAAGCTAAAATAACTGCAAGATAATGTGGGCTTGATAAATCAAGCTAAAAGGAGAATAAAATGGCTTTATTTGAATCGAAGGTAAAGCAAGCGATAAAATTAACTGTTCTTGAAGCAAAGCAGAGAGCTGAAGATGAGAGGATGGATGAGGCACAGGAGAAGATTGATCTCTATCAAGATGATTTTGAGGAGATTATCAGAACCAGAATGCAGGATCTCTTTGAAAAGGCAAACTATGAAAGGCTTTATTATCATGTCAATCATTCCCAAAATGTCATAAAGAGAATTGTTAATGAGATCTCAACTGTCTATAAATCAGAAGCCAAAAGGATTCTTTCAAAAGGCTGCAAAAGATATGATGAACTGAAGGCTAAGATTAATTATGATGTTATTCTTAAGAAAGTAAACAGATACACGAATCTTCTTAATGAATCCATGCTGAAAATCGGAATCAGGAATGGAGAAATCTGCTATGATCTTATCACTCCGAACATAACAATGGTTATCCAGAATGAGCAAGATCCAACTGAAGCCGATGCTATTATGTATTCTTTGACAAGAGTGAATACTTTATTTGGCCAGAAAAAAGATGAAATCAGATGGTTTTATTGGGATATTGAAGGAAACCATTTTATTCTCAATGAAGAGATGAAGATAATTGAAATCGTTTATGAAGATATAACAAATCCTTCTCCTTATTTCGATAAAGAAAAAGAACAATTCCTCCTTCCTTTTGTTGTCTTTCACAGACAGCATCCGGATTATTCTTTTTGGGATCAGGATACAGGAAGGGATTTGTATAATGCTGCTTTGGCTATTTCTATCAATATGACAATGTTTGATTATTACTTTAAAACCTGTTCTTTCAGACAGAGATATGCAATTGGAGATACACAGGGAATTCCTCAAGACCAGCTTTCAGATCCGTTGACATTTTTTTGTATTCCTCCGGGAGAAGGAGCGAGTGTTGGAACTTTAGAATCACAAGTTGATATTGAACAGCTTGTTAAAGCAATCACTTTTCAAATAAACAGCATTATCAATAATTATGGGATATCTGCTGATATGTATTCTCTTGAGATTCCTGAAATGTCTGGGAGGGCTTTAAAGATAAGAAACAGAGCATTGATGGAACAGAGGCAAGAGCAACTTCCTTTATATCGGAAATATGAGAAGGAATTGTATGAGAAAACCAGGATAATCAACAATGCTTGGCCAGCATTTCTTAAAAACATGAATGAAGAAGCTGAATTCTCCATTGATTTTGGAGAGATTGAATTCCCGGATGATCCTATGGATGAGATTGAACTCCAGACAAAGAAACTTAGAGCTGGGATTATAAGCCTTCCTCAATTCTTCCAATTTTTCAATCCTGATATTAAAGATGAGAAGAAGGCAGAAAAAGCCATTATTGCAAATCTTCAGGCACTTCAGGAGCTTGAAGAGAAGTATCCAAATGTTGATAAAACTCTTGATTATATACTTGGAGAAGGCTGGGATAGGAAGCCAGCAAGAGAAGGGGAAGGAGAAGGAGAGGCTGAATGAATAAAACTAAATGTTCAATGGAAAATAAAGTTGATACTTATAAAGAAATGGAAAAAATAAGGCCAATGCAAGCATTGTTTTTAATCTTATTAAAATGTTCTAAATGCCAAAAACCTTGTGAAATTCTAAATAGAGGAAAGTTGAATAATGAAAATGCCTAAGTTCCTATTCAAGATTATCTTCAAATGGATGATAAAATTCTTTGAGAAGCTTGATTTTGTTATGAAAAAGAATGGATGGCCAAGATGGAGAAGGAAGCAATTCTTTAGAGATTTTGTTAGTTCTCCTGAATCCAGGAAGGATTTGTATAAAGGATTCATGGATGAAGTAAGGAAATATTAATGAAAATAAAGCTATTCAATGATTGGAAAAGGACACCTGAAACATTAATTTTTTTTGCATTTGCTATAGACACAGAAGATATATTGACTTTACACTTTTGGTTGTTTGGTTTTTCATTAGAATTAGATTTTTAAGGAGGAGTTATGGAAGATTTAAAAGTTTATTATAAAGATGAGCAGACAATTAATTCTGAATTCGATAAAGCGATTGAGAATCTTGCTCATAAATTTGGGCTTTATTTCACAGGAAGCGGTGTTGAGATTGAAACTCATATCAGAGATATCCATTTTGAGAAGAAGAAATAAAGAAAGAGTGAATGGCAATAAGAATTCGAAAGATTAATGGTCATCTTGTTGCCCTTTGTGCAGCTAAAACTAAAAAGCAGAAAGGCGATATTTATCTTGATGATAATCTACATCATGTACTTAGCGATAAATTTTATGCTGATTTCGTGAAGATGGGATTTATAAAGGAGGAATAAATGAGCAAAATATTTCAAAGAAGAAATCCTAAAAGCAAAAGATACATAAAGTTCAGAAGAGGAATAAAAAGAACAAGGATCATTGGAAGCAGCAAAAAACCTTATTCTGGAGTTCCGAGAAGGTAAGATGGCAATTCTCTTGGGGTATGTTACGAAGCTGTACAATATCGTACAAAGCTGTACAAAATCTCCCACTAATATAAATTAAATTAATACAAATTAAATTAAATTAATTAAAAGAATCACGAAAAATGTATGGATTAAGAAAACACATTAGAAAGCTTCAAATAATGGAAAATGAAGCATCTGAAAAAGCTGGGATGAGATTTATTCTCTCTCTCAATGAAAAACAACTCTTAGGAAAAGACAGAAAGAAATTCATAAAGAGATATATCGGGAATCTAATTCAAGATATCTTCCCTGAAGTGATTAAAGCTGCCAAGATGGGAAGGGAATTTAATGATAGGATAACAAAATGAATATTTATAAAATAATGATAAGGAAGATATTTAAGAAATTATGTATTCACAGTAAAAAATATAAACTTTCAAGACCAGTTAGCTTTATAAGTGAAGATGGATTTTATTCTTTTGGTAAAACAATTATGTTTCCTGAATTATTTGATGATTGGAAAGAATGTGAATCTTGTATTTTAAGAAACATTCAATGGGCTGTTCCCCATTCTTTAGGCAGTATAACCAGGGATTTATGTTTTGCTATTTGGCATAATGGAATTTTTGAAAGATAAAGGAGAAACAATGAGCTTAATCAACACAAAAGAAGTCAAAGGAGGTTATCTTTGCGATGTTTGTGGAGATAAAATCATTGTTGATGCTCTTGTTACTAATATCAATCCTTTTGTGATCAAGGGAATTGACAAGCTTTTCCATGCTCATGAGAGATGTAAGCCATATCTGAAGAAAGCAGCCATAGGCAGGAATTGGAAGCTTTTACCGGATGGGCCACTGAAAGAGGCTTATTATGAGGCTTGTAAGGAACAATCTATTCCAACTTAATACAAAACTATGGGTAAAAAGGAGAGTTTTTGATGAAAAAAAATTCTATAAGTAAATGTCATGGAGTTATGGTTTATTATAGGCAAATTGATGGAGAAGGAGAAGTGCTTCCTCATTGTTCTCTTTGTCATAAACCTGCTAAATTAATAAAAGAAGAAGATGATGATAAAAGTTCTCCTGATGGCATGACTGAACCTCCTCATGGAATAAGAAGGGAAAATTGGGGAAGCGGTGGTCATAGACATGGCTAAAAGAAATGATTATCTTCAAATATTCAGGCTGAAGATCGAAGCCTTATTGAATCAATATGCTGATAAGATAAAAATCCTTATTGCAGACAATAAGCTGATTGGATTGAGCATGAGTTCGATCAAGGAGATGAAAGAGAGAGAAGATTCAAGATGGAATTTGGAGTTGAAGGCTTTGAACCGGGCAATCAAGGAGGAAGTTGGAAAGCTGATTAATAAAATCCATATTGAAGGATATCTGAAAGGTTTGAAATAATGCCAGCAGTTCCAAAGAGATATACAAATGTTGTCCTCAGTTCAAATCCTTGTCCAGATTGCATAAGAGCAAATGGAATGACTATGACAATGACAGGATGGAAAACCTCAGTATTTGGAATACCCGGTTCTGATAAAAGAGTTTGTGATGGCCATTGCCATTGTGTCCTTGTTCCTATTGATATGATGAAAGAACTTCCTGCTATAGATAAAAAAGTAAAGCTCAGGGGAGATGATATTACTGATATTGGGAAAACTGTTGATATTTATCCTAATGAGATTCTATTGAAAGAACTTATGGATGAATATAATATGAGAATAGGGAAGCTTCCTCCAGAGATATATGAGATGCCTCTTAATAAAGTTATTCCTTTTCTGGAAGGATTGCTTATAGGAAAATGACAGTTAAACTTAAAGGATTCAGAACAACCAAGAGAATGCTTCATGATGTTGAAGCTTTCCTGAGATCCACTAAACCAATGGAAGGAATTGTTGAAGATGTTGCAGAGGAGATCCAGAAGAAAACAGCAAGAGCAGCAGATTATAAAAACAAGCCATTTGAGCCTTATTCTCCAGATTATGCCAAGAAGAAGAAAACAACTCATGTTGATCTGAGGCTTTCTGGAAGAATGCTTAGTTCAATGAGAACGAAAGTTATTAATGCAAATCATGGCAGAGTTTTTATTAAACCAGCCGGATATCCAAAGACAAGAGCAAAGACTGATATGGTTGCAAATATCCATACAACCGGGACAGGGAAACAGCCTCAGAGAGAATTTCTAAACATATCAAAATCGGCTATGGCTAAAATTCATAGAAAGAATTACGATAATCCTATTATGAAAATATTAGGAAGGAGAAAATAAAAATTGGCGTCCATCAAAAATTATCTCATTTTGGTTAACTGGTTTTTTGCGTTCAAATCTCATATGAGCCGATTTAGATATAAAGGCAATGAGATTTTTCGGACGATTATCAAATCTTTTGCCATTGAAATGATGCACTTCTTCTTTACGAAGAAGCGGTCTTTTAATCAGATTTTCAACAATCAAACGATGTTCTCCGATATAACTACAAACAGCATGGGGATTGCTTGGACAATAAATAAGTCTATATCCCCTACGAATAGTTGTGCCAGATTTAAAAGCTGGATGATCTTTGCCGAATTTCCCAAGCATCGGATTTTTCCTTCCATTAGCAGCACTCATTGGGTTATTATCACCACAAAATGCAAGTGCAACACAACGCCGAGAACAATATTTTGCTCTACCTATTTTAATATCATAAGAACGAGCAAGAAATTGCTTGCCACAAATCATACATTTTTTCTCAATTGTTCCTCTTTGCTTAATCATTTTATTTCTTGGTTTAGATATAACATATATTCTCTCTATGGTCAAGAAGTGATTTAATGAAGATATTGGGGAGAAGGAAATGAAGCCTAATTATCCTGTGATTATTATCTATGCAAGAGATTGGGGAATGGATACTGTTCTTATGACAAAAAAAGAAGTGAAGAGATTAAAAGTTCCTCAAGGCTGGCTTGTTGGCTGGTTAGTTGATGAAACAAAGGAAGCCATAAAACTTGCTCATGAGTATTTTGATGATTCAGATGAGTATGAATTCAGGTATGTTTCAACAATCCCAAAAGAAACGATTATTTATAAGAAAATAATATCTGAAGGAGATATCTAAATGGCCAAGAAAAGAAAAATGACTAAAACACAAAAAATTAAATGTCGTGCTTTAGTAAGTAAATTGAAAAGGAAAAGAAAAATAAGAACTCCTTATGCTCTTGCCATGTGGATGGTGAAAAGAGGAAAGGGAAAAAGGAGAAGGAAATAAAATGGTTGACAACTTCCAGAAGGAAGTTTATTTTAAATTAAGGAGGGCAAGATGCTCACAAATATTAATGAATTGATTTCATTGATTTTTCCAGTTTTATCTTTTTTACCATTTATCTTTTTTGGAGGCATAGGTTTTGCTGGATCTGATGAGGAAGAAGAAGCTAAAAAGAAGTTAGAAGAAGAGAAAAAAAAGAAATTAGAAGAGGAAGAGGAGGAGGAAGAAGAGGAGGAGGAAGAAGAGGAAGAAAAAAAGACAAAAAAATGGGATGCTGAAACTAAGAGATATATCAAATCTCTGAGAGAAGAAGCAAAAAAGACCAGATTGGAGTTGAAAAAAATTAAAGATGAGAAAGATACAGCAGACAAAAAGAAGTTAGAGGAAGAAGGGAAATTCAAAGAGCTTGCTGATAAATCAGAGGAAGAAAAGAAAGCTGATCTTGAGAAATACAAACAGAAAATGATTAATTTGGAATTGAAAATTGAAGGGAACAAAGAAAAGATAATTGATGAGGAACTTGCTACACTTGCTCCAAAAGATAAGATTGAAATTGATGATGATTTCAATGTTACCGGAGCAGATGAGGCAATCAAGGCTTTGAAAGAATCAAAGCCAAAATACTTCCAGAAGGAAGGAGAAGAAGAGGATGAGGATAATCCAAACAAAAACAAGACTCCAGAGGAGAGTTCAAAACCTGGTTTGAAAACCAAAATATTCAAATCTGATGAAAAGGATTCAAGGCAAAGAATTGCTGATGGATTAAGACCAAAAAAGAAAAAGAAGTAAAAATTCATTTAGGAGGTTAGCCAATGGCTATGAGATTAATTGAATGGGCCAAAACAGAGCAGGATGAACTCAGAAGGGGAGTCATTGAGGAATTTGCCAAAAGCTCAGTTATCCTTGATTATCTGCCATTTCAAGATATCGAAGGGAATGCCTATACTTATAACAAGGAGCATACACTCCCAGGGATCGGATTCAGGGGAGTCAATGAATCCTATGATGAAGGAACTGGAATTGTCAATCCAGCAACAGAAACTCTCAAGATCATGGGGGGAGATGCAGATACAGATAAATTCTTAATCAAGACTCAAAGAGCTGGAGTGGATAGGAGAGCAACTGATATCGGAATGAAGGTTAAGGCTGCTGCTCTTTATTTTACCAAGATATTCTTTGATGGTGATCAGGCTTCAGATCCAAAACAGTTTGATGGGCTTAATGACAGAATAACCGGAGATCAACTTATTGATCCTGGAACAGATGGAGCAAATATCTCTCATAATTTGATTCTTCAAGCAATCCATGCGATTCAGGGAACTCCTGATTTGATGGTTATGGGAAAACAGATGTTGAGAAATCTCAACAATCTGGCAGAGGCTTCAATAATCCTTACAATTGATAAGGATGATTGGGGAAGGCAAATCAAGCTCTATGATGGAATTCCAATTGGAATAGTTGAGGAAGATAATGATGATAATACAATTCTCGCATTTGATGAAACTCAAGGAAGCACTGTTGCAGCTTGTGGTTCTCTATATGTTCTGAAATTTGGAGCAGATGAATATCTCTCAGGTTTGCAAAATGGGCCACTTGATGCCTACGATCTTGGAGAAATTGATGATAAGCCAGTATTCAGAGCAAGGATTGAATGGTATATCACTATTGCAATCTTCCATTCCAAATCCGCTTCCAGGTTGCCTGGCATAACTGCTGCTGTTAGTTAATCAGGAAAAAATAAGGAAAAATAAGGAGATAATAATGGATAGAACAATTTATGATGCCTTAGGTGCGTTGAGGGCTTCTGGCCTTCAATCAACAGGATCAGAGAATGGGGATTCTCTGGATTTGGGGATACTTGGGCTTGTTAGAGTAGTTGTTTCTGTATCTGTTGTTGAATCTGGTGCTTCTATTGCTATTAAGATTCAAGGTTCAAGTGATGATTCAACCTTTTATGATCTTCCCGGAGGAGTGTTCCTTGATCCTTCTGATGGAGCTGATATTGATGCTGTTGGAGAATATGAGATATACATTAAATCAGGGTTCAGGTATTTTAGAGTTGTTGGAGTTGTTTCTACTGATGATATAACCTGGGAGAGCTACTTAACAAAAGCTTTTAAGTAATAGCTTTAAAATCCAAATCAAATAAAGGAGAGGAAGATAATGAGTATCTTTATTCTCAAGCATCCAAGTAAAGATTTTTCAGGGAATGTTTATGGAGTTAGCTTTGATAATGGAGTTGGTTCAACCAGCTCCCAAAGAGATGCTAATTTCTGCATTCAAAAGCATGGCTGTGAAGATGTAACAGCAAAATATGAGAAGAAACAAGTTGATAAAGATAATCCTGCTGCTGTGAATTATGTTCTCAAATCCAAGAAGAAGGACAAGAAGAAAGACAAAGAGAAAGAAGAAGATCAAGAAGAAGCTCCTGCTGAAAAGAAGAAATGAGCAAATATGTTGAAATCCTAACTGATAATGAGGCTGTCAAAGCTTATGATTATCCGATTGAAGTAAAAGTATATCTGGAGGGGACTCAGGCAGTTCCCTCCTCTGCCACTATTACAGTTAAGAATCCTAAAGGAAAAAAACAGGTTGAAGATCAATCTGTAACTATTGCTGGATCTGGAACAATGACTTATACGCTGGATTCAGCATATACAGCCAATCTCTGGGAGAATGCAATAGTTGAAATTGAATATGTTATAAGCTCTATAACATATAAGATGGTTAGTCTTTTTGATGTTGTTATTAACAAGTTGAAATGTTCTGTTCTTGATGCAAATCTAAAGGATTATTATCCAAAAATGGCTGATGAAATCTGGAGTGAACAGAGCAATTATGATGATCAGATCCAAGAAGCATTCCTGGAAGTGAAAAGAGATATCAAGGATAAAGGCAAAAGGCCGGCCATGCTTATTGATGGCAGCCAGATTAGGGAACTCATTATTGCAAAATCATTTGAAATAATCTTCTTTTCAATGATGAAAGAAGAAGGGGATAAGTGGTTTATCCGTCATGAGAAGGAAGCTCAAAAATACAAAGATAAAATTGCAAAACTTCTTATTCATTACGATATAGATGAATCGGGAACTATTGAGGAAGAAGAAAGGAGATTAAGCCTCTCTCAATTCCAGATGAAAAGATAATGGGAGCTATAAAAGATATTGTTGAAGCCATTGAAGCAAGGATGGTTGTTCTTGGATATTTAGAAACTGAGGAAGTATTTGATTTTGATGCTGTCCCGGATTCAGTAATAGATGGTTCTTTCAGAATAGAAGTTGAAGGCGTTGAATCCATTTATGATTCTGGAAATGTTGGCAGAAAAATAGATTCAATTGATATCTGGATTGCTTTTAAAGAACTCAGGAAGCCAAGAACTCAATGGAAAACAGCTCTTGATGCAAGGGAAACTATTGAAGTTGATTTGATTAATCATGCTTCTATTTCCGGATTGAGTTCAGATCCTTTATTAGTGATGGATAGGGAAGCATCTGTTGAGAAATATCTTGGAGATTATCTTATTTTGAAGCTTGCTTTCAGTTGCGATTATTTAAGAGATATTTCTTAAATTACAGGAGGAAAGAATGGCTGAAAAGAAAACTCATTTTATCTGGCTTTTGGATTCTTGTTATCCAAGAAAAGGGCCAAGGTTGATAAAAGGAGAGAAGTATAAAATAAGCGATTATCCTAAAGATGTTGTTGCTGAATGGATTAGACAAAAAGCAGCAAAATATGCTTGAGGATAATCTGAAATCTAACTAAGGAGAAATAAATATGACTACTCCAACAATAGCACAAAAGAGATTAATGGCTGCAGGAGCTATAAAATCAAGTGCTGGCTGGGGGGTTGCTCAAGAAATAACCTCTGCCTTTGGAATGCTGATAGAAACAGATGGAGGACTTCTGAGAAACCAACCTTATATGCCGGCAAAAGAATCTGATACTCCATTTGTCCTTGAAGGTGATCTTGGAAATATTGAAGCTGTTGAATTTGGGCCTGAATTTTTCTTGCGGTATGATATGGGAGCAATTGGAGTTCTAATTGCTCAATTATTTGGGAAGGCAAACGATGCTGTTAATCAAGGTGATATAGCTTATCTGCAATCTTTTGAATGGGAAGATGAAAATGATGGAGATTTTGCTACATTTGCAATAGAAAGAAGAGATAAGATATTTGAAGTTCCAAGTGCAAAACCTCATATGCTGGATTTATCTATAGCTGATGGATTTTTGAAAGGGAAAATAGGATTGAAGGGAAATACTTTAATCAATACTTCCACAGTAAATGAACTAACTGAGATGGATGCCCTTACTTATGAAAGCAGAGGGACAAGAATTAAGTTTTCTCAACTTGTGGCAGATATGAATGATCAAGTTAATGGAGATGCAGCAGGTGAAACTGATCTTATAATATCCGATATTGCGATTCATTATGAAAGGCCAATGGATGGGCCTCATAAAGCTGGTTCTCCCTTTATAATTGAACCTAAACAAAATGGTCAAGGCATCATAACTGTAACAATGACATTTCCAAGAATGAGTGCAGTTAATGCTGCCTATTTTGCTGATTTCATAGCTGAAACAGAGAAGAAATTAAGACTTGAATTTACCGGAGCTGTTCTTGGATCTTCAGCACATAGCGAATTTCTCAGATTGTTTTTTCCAAGAATGAGAATAATCAATATTGACTATCCTTTTGATGATATTATTCCAGCAACAATCACACTCCAGGCTGAGGAAGCTGCCTCTGCTCCAACCGGGATGGGAAAAACAAGGCCATATGTTGTGATTATGAATAGAAGATCAACAGATTATTTGACTTAAAATCCTGATGATTCAGGATAATTAAATATTGGAGGTATGAATGCCAAAGATTAACTTTCCAAAGGGAAATGTTTGGAAGGAGTTTGAGCTTGATACTGCTCTTATAACTCCAAATGTTATCAAACTTGAGTTGAAACCTTGTTTGAAAAAAGATTCAACAAAAGCACTTCTTAAAGAAATTAAGATAAAAAGAGAAGCACTTGAAAGAAAAGGATCAGATGATGTTGCTCCAGAAGAACTTCTTTCTTATTTTGATTATGCTGTTGGTTTTGCCAAATCATTGGTTGTTGGCTGGGACTTGACAGATGAAGAAGATAAGGAAATTCCTTGTGATGAAAAAAACAAAACATTCTTTTTAGAAGATCTGCTATGGGAAAAAATTGTCGAAGGAGAAAAAGATAAAGAGGAGGATGAAGAAGAGGAAGGAAGAAAAAAAGTAAATTGGTTGTTTGTTGAGATCATCAAATTCTGTTCCAATATAGGGAATTTCTCAAAAAATTAGAAGCCTATCTTATTTGGCTTGAAGATTACTGGCAAGCGATTGATTGGGATGAGATAGGCAAGGGAAGTTCAGCTTGCCAGAATCCTCCTTATGTGAATGAACATGATACATATTGTTTCAATTGGTATTTGCAGAATGTTCATTCTTTCACAAGAGATTATAATTTGATGCCAGATTTAATAAAAGAACTGGAAATAAAAGGAGATGATAAAATATTATTCCTTTTTAAACTTGATAAAATTTATAGATCTTTCCAGAATATTGCAAATAAGAAATCAGAGAAGAAATAATGCCAAAAACTAATATTGATATTTATACAGAACTTCATGGTTCAAGAGCTAAAGTTAAAGGACTTGAAAAGAATTTAAAGACTATGGAAGGCAGAGCAAGATCATCAGGAACTTCTCTCTCCGGCCTCTGGAAACAGGTTGCTATTGGAATGGGATTAACAATGGGAATCCCGGCTTTAATAAGAGGAGTCAAGAATCTGGCTTCATCATTTCTTGGAGTTTCAATTGAATTAGAACAATATACAATCCGATTAAAAACTCTTCTTGGTTCTCAAGAGGCAGCCAGTAAAGCTATGGGTCATTTCCAAGATATTGCTTCAAAGTTACCATTTACTTTAGATGAAGTTATTGAATCAGGAATTAGATTAACAACAATAAAAGTTCCATTTAAAGATTGGCTTATTCCAATTGCTGATGTTGCTGCTGCGTTTGGATTGGACTTGCCAACTGCAACAGATCAATTTTCAAGAGCTATGAGTGCTGGATTGGGAGCAGCAGATTGGTTCAGGGAAAAAGGCATTAGTGCCATGATAAGGGATTTTGCAAAATTGAAATATGGTATTGATGATTTATCTAAAGCTGGAACTGCTAAATTAAAAGAAGTTATGTATGAATGGGCAAAAACTTTTGAAGGTTCATCTGAAGAAATGTCAAAAACTTGGAGCGGAACAATTTCAATGATCCAGGATGCTTGGTTTCAATTTAGAAGCACTATTATGGAAGCTGGTATATTTGATGCACTTAAAGAAGGACTTCAAGATGTTCTTGAATGGATAAAAAGAATGCAGGAAGAAGGTAAAATTGAAGAATGGGCTGCGATTGCAGAACAGGCTTTTAAAGATGTAACAACTGCTGTTGGATTTGTCTATAAAGGATTAAAATTACTTGGAGAATTGAAGCCATCAAGACTTTATGAAGAAACAGACAAAGAAACAAAGGCATACAAAAGTTTGCATGAAGAAGTTGGTTTATGGACTGATTTTCAAGATAAAGCTGTTAGAGCTGAAATTATGGGTAAAGAAGAATTGATGGCAATTTGGGATAAATACGAACAGAATACAAAAGACACATATGCAGCTATTGCTTTGGGAGTTGAAAGTGAGGCATTACAAGAATTTCTTCTTAATTTAGCCGGAAGGCATATGAAAGCATTTGAAGCTGCAATTAAACAAAAAGAAGGGCTTGAGGAATTAGGAGAAGTAATTGAAAGATTAACGAAAAAAGAAAGTGAACAATTTAAAACCGTTAAAGAAGGAGCTAATGCTATAAAAGAAATTGCAATTGATTATGATAAATTATTTGATTCTATAGATACAACAGAACTTGATCTTGAATGGCAGGGATTTATAATAACATTTAAAGAAGCTCAAGAAGAATATAGAAAACAACTTTTAGAAAGTTTAGGGATTCATCAAGAAGCAACTGGAGATATGGGAGATCAAGTTAAAGAGCTTTCAGATTTTGAGCAAATGGCATTGGCAGAGATGATGTCAAGTTATCAAGGCATAATCGGAACAATTCTCTCTGTTATTGAAAAATGGGCAATAGGAGAGATTGTCAAATCAGTCATGACAGCACTTCCTTTTCCAATAAACCTTTTGGCCACAGCCGGAGCTATTACTGCTGTTAAGGCTATTTTTGCTGGAATAAAAGGAATGAAAGAAGGAGGAATTATCCCAGAGGAAGGAATTTATCATCTTCATAAAGGAGAATATGTTACCCCTGCAAATCAAGTAACAAATGTTTATAATCAATTAACTAACAATGTTCAAGCAATCCAATTTCATCAAACAATTCAAATTGGAACAGAAAGAATCGCTGATGAAGTAATAACAGTTCTTAAAGATAGAGCAGAAAGAGGAACATTTACCCTGCCTTTAAAGGTGATTCAATGACTGTAAGAATTTGTTATCTCAATCGCTGGAGGAATGGAACTATCTTAACTCAATCCTCTCGGCATCCTCAATTCCCTTCAACGAATACTCAGCTTGATTCTAAGAAATATTTCTGGAGAAGCAGACATGGAACAGGAAGTGGAAATGGATTATTTGTTGTTGATTCAGATAATAAATATATTGATTTTGATGAATTAGGAAATGGGGTTGTTCTTGGAACTTTAACTGAAGGAAATTATACAGCAAAATCTTTAATTGAACATATTGCTTCAATCATGACAACAAGAAGTGCTGCTGCTGGTAAAAGCCAAACTTATCAAGGAACATTTTCAGAAGCAACCGGGAAGGCAACAATTGAGGAAACTTCAGGGCCTAATAATTTTTCAATTCTTTGGGATTCTGGAACTCATGGTTCTGGAAATGGAGATGATAATATCGGAACAACAATTGGATTTGATGATTCAGCAGATGATACTGGAGCAGCCAGTTATACAGCAGATTATGTAAGAGTTCATTATCCAAAAGCTTATATAGATATTAATTTAGGAGCAGCCTATGAAATAGATTTTTTAGCAATCCTCAATCATAATATTGGAGATGTTACTATAACAATAACAGGAGCAGATGATTCAGCTTTTTCAGTAAATGTTGTCAATGATACAGTAACTTGGAATGCAACTGATCTTTATTTTTTCTTCTCAGCAGCCAGGACAAAGCAATACTGGAGGCTTCAAATTGAAGATATAGCTAATGCTCTTGGATATATTCAAATCGGAACAATAGTTTTAGGTAAATATTTTGAACCTTCAAGGCATTATACAAATTTTTACAGGAGAGGAAAAAGAGATCCTTCTGGTATTCAAGTTTCAGATGCTTCAGTTCTTTATAGTTCTGATAAGGATGATTTGGAATGGGGTTCTTTCCCATTTGAAGGATTGAATGCAGCAAGCAAAACAGAAATTGATGCTATGCTTGCAGAATGCAAAAGAAATAAAGCTTTTGTTATTGTTCATGATCCTGATAATCCAAATAGTGATTCATTTCTTATGAGAATGGAGGAACTTTCAGATCCGGAATCTCCTCATTATCTGAAATATAATTGGAATTTAACTTGCATTGAGGTAGTCTAAATGGCTGTTACAGCTCCAAGTGGATTGGCAGCCACAGTTCATTCTTCAAGTAAAATATCCCTTGCATGGACAAATGAAGGTGAATATCATCTTATCCAGATTTGGCAGAATATTGGAGGAGCAGGATATGCTCTGATTGATACGATTGCTGGCTGGAAAGAGAATTATGAGATAACTGGATTAACTGCCTCAACTGAACATTGTTATAAACTCAAAGGGGAAACAATAGAGCCTCCAGCAGAATCTGGTTATTCTACTGAAGATTGCGGAACAACTTATTCAGTCCTGCAAATTCCAACTCTTTTAGTTGCAACAGCAATTTCTGATACTGAAATTGAAATAGTATTCGTAGATAATTCAAGCGGAGAAGATGATCATAGATTAGAGATGGAACTTGTTGGAGATGGAGGATATTCTGAAATAGCAACAATCCCAGCTAATGTTGAATATTATAAAAAGACTGGATTAACCAAAGGTGCTACATATAACTTTAAGGTAAGGGCAAAAGAAGGAGTTTCGTATTCTGGATATTCCAATGTGGCCTCAGCAACAACAATCTCTGAACCTTCAGCTCCTTCAGATCTGGCTTCTTCTGAAATACAGGATAGGAGTTTAAGATTAACCTGGACAGGAGTTGCAAATGAAACTGGCTATAAGATTGAGAAATCAACAACTGGAGCATGGGGAGGAGAAGAAGAAGAAATTGGAAAGATTAGAGCAAACATTCATGAATTCTTGGTTGAAAATTTAGAGCCTTCAACAGCATATTATTTCAGGGTTTTTGCTTATAATGCTGCTGGAAATTCTTCAGCTTCCGGAGTCGTCAATCCAACAACTCTTGCTGCTTATTCAGAATCCGAATATGAGAAATTCATAAGAAAGCCAGTTATGGATTCTTGTTTCCTGCTGGAAATATCAGAATTAAAATGTGATCTCAATCTTCATTATTGTTTTGTTTTAACTTCTGGTAATGTTTATGAAATAACTATTGGAGAAAGAGGAATTGATATAGAAGCTGTTTATGAGGATGGAGGAGCAACTTCATATACAGAAAGAACGACAGTTGCTCTTGTTGAGGCAAACGCCTCATCATTCTTTTTTGATTATTTTACTGGAATTTTATATGTCCATACTTCAGGTTCTGACGATCCTGGGAAATATTTCCTGTTAGGAGAATTCAAATTATATCTATCAAATAAAGAAGATATAGTATTCAGCAACAATTATTATTATCCTCTTCTAAGAGAAGAAAACATTCCAAATATCAGCCAGGAAATAAAGCCTTATTATGAAGGCAATTTCTCAATTTCAGCAGGAACAATAAAGATCATAAATGGATTGATTAAAGAACCTGAAATTGAATATTTATTTGACAGACTTTACAGCAAATTCATCTGGAGAAATGCAAAAGCTGTTTTAAAACATGGAAAAGCCTCTTTTTCTTATTCAGACTATCAAAAGGTTTTTACTGGGATAATTGACAGGGCTTTTGCTGATGATAATCTTATAATAATAAATCTCAGGGATTTCAGGGATGAAGCAAGAATTGATTTTCCTCTCAGCATTTATTCTTTAGATACTTATCCTTTACTTGAAGAAGGAAAAGAAAATTATCCTATTTCTAAACAGTTTGGTTATAAAGCAGATCAACTTCCAATCTGGATTGATTTTGATAGACAGATATGCAAATTCCATGATGGCAGAGTTCATTCAGTAAGCTCAGTTAAAATCAATGATACAGTTAAAACTGAAGATACAGATTATTATGTTGATTATCAAAGGGGAAGAATAACTTTTGATGCAACTGCTGTTATAATAACAGAAGATGATATTATTGAAGTTTCTTATTTTGGGATTGTTGATTCAGCCAATGAACTTATAAATAATGGAGCAGAGATATTTCTGGAAATAATGTTAACATATTTTGGAAAAGCTCTTGCAGATTTGAATCTTGATACTATCTATAAAGCCAAATATGATAATACAGCAGAGCTTTCAATTCATCTTTACCAGGAAGGAACAACTTATGAAGAAATAATAAGGAACATTGAGCATACAATAAAATGTGCTTCCTTCCAGGATAAGGATGGAAAGATCGGATTGATTATTGATGAAACAAAGCCAGCCTCTAATATCAGGACAATTGAAAATAAACAGGTATTCAATCTCAGCCAATATAAAGGAAAGGATTCTTTGTTCAAGACAGTCAATGTTTTTTACAAAGAGAATACTCAGGATAATATTTGGCAGAAAGAATCCGGGAATTCAAATCCGATTGATTGGAAATATGGAGTGAAAAAGATTCTGGATATATACACTTATTTTGAAAATAATTATGATGCTGGAGAATTGAAAGATGATATCCTGGAATTGCTGGATAAAGATTTTGTTGATTTTTCAGTTGATAGAGCTGTTTACGGAATAAAGCCAGGGGATCTGATTTACTTCAATAAAGACAGATTCAGGAATGCTGCTGGAGAAGCCATTAATCTTATCCTAAAAGTTTTAACTTTTAATAAATTAATATCTCAAAAAAGAACTCATATAATCGGAACTCTTATTAATTTCCTGGATAATTTTGACACGGATTCACTTCATCAGTTATGGACAAAAGACAAGATTGATTCAGATAGAACAGTAACTCCTTCAAAAACAAATAAGATCCTAACAATTGCAATAGCAAATAATGCTCATGGGGATTGGTGGCATGATCCTGATGGCAATATATTTAATGATACTCTAAAAGTTATCATGGATATTCCCGGAACTCCTGCTGAATTTATAACCAAACTCAATTCTTATACTGTAAATGATAAAACTCAAGCTGGGATTTTTATTTCTTCAGATCCACAGGGTAAAACTGAGAATGGATCATATCTATTTGGAAGATATAAAAATTCTGGAACAGCAAAAGATGGAATGGCAGCAATAAGAATATCTCCAGAGGATTATACTTATATTGCAGTTACAACTTTACCTATTTGGCTGAAGATAAAAGTAACCGGAAAAACTAATTCATATGTTCATTTTCTATATAGCACAGATGGAGCAGATTATATTCTCCTCCATACCACTTCAACAGCATGGTTTGGAACAGGACAATATTATATTGGGCTTTTTGTGAAAAATTTTGCTGCTGCCTGGAACAATATTTCAGCTCCTTTTGAATCCTTTAAAATGATAAGATATTAAAATGATAGAAAGAGGATATATCACAAGAGCAGAATTCCTTGATCATATAAGAAGGGATTGGAAATCTGCTCATAGTATAAGAGCTGGAATTTATGATTTTGTTGAACTGGATTATTCTAAGATAAAAGGCCTTACTGCTAAATCAATTCCTTATGCTGGAGCAACCGGATATCTAACAGAGGATAATGCAGAATTATCTTGGGATTATTCAACTGATACATTACATATTGGAACTATTAGTATATCAGATGGTTCTATTATAGATTCAGGTGGTTCTATTAGTTTTGGAAATGAAAATTTAGTTACTACCGGAACTTTTGGTTGTGGAACAATCACTGTGGCTGATGGAGGCAGCATTAGCCTTCAGGAAGATATAACATTCACAGGAGCGACTACAGAAAACCAGATTAAATTCCCTGATAATTTAGCTGATGCACTTTCTTTTAAAGAGGAAGCTAATGCTTATTTAACTTTTGATACTCGTGATGGAATTGAAAATATTTTATTTAGTAAACCCTTACATATTTATCAAGCAAGTGAATATCCAATAGAAGTAGAATATGATGGTGATTGCAATATACAAATAGCCAACTGGTCTAATAATATTCAAGATAATCCAACTTTTCGACACAAAAGAGGAAGGGGAACGAATTCATCACCTGCGATAGTTCAGGAAAATGACGTAACAGGTGAGTGGACTTGTTATGGTTGGGATGGAGCAACTTGGAGAAGAACGGGTAGGATATATTTTATTGTAGATGGTACACCTGGTAGTGGTGATATGCCAGGAAGGATAGATTTTGAAGTAACGCCTGATGGTGGCTTTACTCCTGCTTTAGCCATGCGAATTAATAATGCAGGTGATATTAATTTTCAAGATGGAAATGTAGTAACTACAGGAACATTAGGTTGTGGTACATTAACTCCTGGAAATATACAATTAGGAAATAATTATCTCTATTTTAATGGTGGAACAACTTATTATCTATATCATACTGGTAGTGATGTAAGATGTGCCTGTGAAGGCTATTTTGAAATATTGCCAAATAATGATACTTTTGGACTCATTCTTAGAGATAAGGATGGTGCGGAGTATGGTAATTTACAAAATGTAGACGGAATAACTTATATTGGAGACGGGACTGCTACTAAAGGAAACATGATTGCAATAAACGGAACAGCAGTTACCTTGCCTGGAGTATTAACAGTTGTTGGTTGTGTAACAGATGGCACTTGCGAAATTATGAAGAATGAAAACGCCATTGAAATCATAGATTATATATTGAAAACTGGCACTGGCAAAAAAGATGAATATAACCATGAGCATATGGATATGGAAAAGATTTACAGCGAATATCCATTCTTAATATATGAGGCAAGAGATATTGAAACTGGCAGAAAGAAATATTATGATATACTTGGAGCAAAAGGTGATTTAGCCTACGCTGCAATTTTAGAGCTTAATGAGAAAATAGTTTCTCTTGAACAAGAGAATATATTATTGCAAAATAGAATAGAACAATTAGAAGCTTAAAAAATGAATCTTAATAGATATTAAGATATAAAATTAAAGGAGAATGGCTATGGCAACTATCAATCTCAACGAAAAATTCTATGATTTAGAAACAGGGGAAATAATCAAAGATCAAATCTTTGATAAAGATGAAAAAGGGATAGTTAAAACAGACAGATTCAATAATCCTGTCTTTAAAGATGGGAACAAAATGACTCTGAAAATTTATATAATCAGAGCATTATTGGCAACTCATATTAATCCGGCTAATAGACAAACAGAACTTGTTGATGGAGAAGAAAAAGACAAGAGAGGAGAATTGGCAGAAAGAATCAAGGCAGAGAAAGAATTGATAACTTTAGCAGCAGAAGAAATAACTCTTATCAAGAGGCTTATTGGCTGGATGTATTCTCCAATGATTGTAAGACAGGCTTATCAAATGTTGGAGCTAACTGATAAAGAAAAAGAGAAAGACAAGAAGAAAGATATTCCCGGTTCTAAGAAATAAACTTTCCTTAATTTAATCAACCTACCTTTTGGGGTGATATTAATTATTTCCAAAATCATCTCTCTTTGCTATTGACATACAATATATCACATGGTATGATTTTAGTATAATAAAAAGGAGTTTGAGATGAAAAGAAAAATATTAGTTTTAGGATTGACATTCCTTTTCTTTTTTGTTTATTGCAAATCTCCAGCATCTCCTGATATTGAAAAAATATTAGAACCTCAAGATGATTCTCCTTCATTATCTGTTGCTAATGTGATAATGAATGGCAATCCTGTTTGGTTCACTGATAGATTTAATTTTGATAATAAACCTATTTTTGGTTATTCAGGTTGGACTGATGGAACAGGTATTTTGATAAACATAGGAGAGAAAACAGCTCTCTCAGTAAAAATTGAAGCAATTCTTTATGATTCAACCGGAAAATATCTTTCAAGAAAAACTGTTGATCCTTCTTATAAGAATAATATTCAATCACAAGAAACTGCAAAATGGCAGATTATTTGGTTAAAAGAAGATAATTCCTGGTGGCAAAATGTTGATAGTCAAAAGACAAAATTTAATATTACATGGAGTGATTAAATAAAAAGGAGAAATAATGAGAATTCCAAAATATGAAATTGCTTTTTTGGATAAATCAAATCAAGAAATAGTTTTTCTTACTTCAAATTTTCTTTTAAGGGCAAAATATTTGGCTAAAAGAATATTAAGATATAATCCATTTTTTAAAGAGGCTATTATATTGAAAAGGGGAATAGAAAAAGAATGGTTTAATTCTCCTTTTCAACCAAAAAAGGATTATTATGAATGATAAATATCATGAGCCTTTATCTGAATGGCAAAAAAGGAATTGTACTGGTTGTCAGTTTGCAGACATGAAAACAATTGGAACAGGTGAAGCTTGTTGTACTTATTATCTTCATTATGAGTTAGATGATAAAGGCGAATGCAAAACAAAGAGATAAGACAATGAAGAGAAAAATGACAAAAAAGGATGCTGAAAAAATCTGGAATGATATCATTGAAAGAAGAATGAAAAATGGATCTCTCCAAAACTTAATGAAAAGTATGATCACAAAACTTTCTAAGCTCAAATTTACTTATGATGGAAAAATCAAAGAAACAAGAAGAAGCCAGAAATATGGAACAATTGCTGATAGAAAATATCTTTATGCAGATAGGCATTTTCCAACACTCTTAAAAGAATATAAAATAGAAAGGAAAAAATTCAAGGAGGCTTTAAAATGAAAAAATCGATTGTTTGGTTATTTGTTTTATTTTTTGTTAGCGTTGTTCTTGCTCAAATTCAATTTAAATTTGAAATTACTCAAGAGTTTAAAAAAGGAGAAGCTGAAATTAGAATATTAGGCAAAACTTCTGATGAGGTTTTAAAGGGAGTTGTTAGGACACTATTTCGGTTGAAATGTAAGGTTATAGAAAAGGATGAAGAGATTGGTCTGATTGTTGCACAAAGAATAAAAACAAAAGAGAGTTATGAAGGAGGGGAAGTTGTTCTTGGCGGAGAGTATGTTTCTGATAGGTGGGAAATTATGATTGAACAGGTTGAGGGTACAGTTTTTGTTATCTGTTTTTATGAAGGGGAAGGTTCAGGTTTTTGGGGTAGTAGTAAAAAGAGCTTTGAATCTTTCTGTGAAAAACTTAAAAGTATTTTGGGGAGATAGGAGGCTTTAAAATGAAAAAAGAAAGATTCTCTTTCTGGTTTGACTTTGAGGATAAGATGAAACTTGAATCTATAGCTAAAGTTGATGATCTGAAAATCGGATATCTTATAAGGAAAGCCATAAAGGAATATATCAAAGAAAACTATGCCAAAGCTATGGTTGAGATAACTGCCAGGGAATATCAGGAAAAGCTGATAGAAGCAGACAGGAAAAACAAAACCAAACCATTGACTAAATCCCAGCAAAAGATATTAAGAGTTGGAGTTAAAGAAAGACAGAAGATCAGAAGGCAGAAAGAGCAGAGAATGAGGGAGAGATATTACAAATGAAACTATTTGAAAAAGTTCAGGTTTTTGAAGAAGTAACCGGAAAGGTTATCGGCTGGGGAACAATAATTGGAATTAATAATAGAGAGAATATTCCAACGATTAAACTTGAGAATGGAAAGACTATTGTTGCTGATGAAAGATATTTCTGGATCTCTGAAAAAAAGTCTTTTGAGATTGGATTGAGGATATTTAAAGATTTAGAGAAAAAAGCTTGACTGAGATATTCCAATTATGTATTATATATATATAAATGCAACAAATAAGGAATAATGAATAGGAGAGTTTAATATGGCACTTGAAAGGACTTGCAGACTCTGTAAAAAGAATTTCGATCCTAAAAGAGATTGGCAAAAATTCTGTTCTAAAAAATGCCAGAAAGAATATTGGAGGCAAGTTTTTCAAGATAAAGCAACAATAAATAAAAGACTTGAAAAAATTGAAAAACAATTAGAAGTGAAATAATGACATATCTAAGAGATGGTATTTGTATATTCTGCGGTGAATCCCATGAAAGACGAACTCCAAAAGGAAATTATAGATATTATTGTTCAGAAAAATGTCAAAAAAAAGCACAAAATGAATTTTCTATCTTTCAAGATAAAAAAATGGATATTAAACGAAAAAGAAATTATCTTTGTCTAACTTGTAAATATGGATGTAAACATAGACGAACTCTTACTATGAAAAGTTTGCTTATATATTGTCCAAAATATGAAATGCAAGATTATTCATATTTAAGAGAATCACAAAATATAAGACCAACAAAACCTGAAAAAATATTAGATGATAATACTTCAAATTCAATAAAATATGTTGGTGATGCAAAGAAATGGATTAAATTAAATAATGGGAAACTGAAGAATCCGGATTTTATTGTGAAAGGACAAAAGAAAATCATTGAAGTTTTTGGAGATTATTGGCATAAAAATGATGATCCTCAAGAATTAATAAACTTATATAAGCAGATTGGATATGATTGTATAATTTTTTGGGAGCATGAAATTCATAATGATATAGATTTAATTAAAGAAAAAGTTGAAATATTTATAAGTCAATAAAATAAAAAGGAGGAATTGAGATGGAGGATCTGAAAGACAGGATTACTCACAAAGGAAAACTCTTTTATTATGTCATTAATTTTGGCAACAACCGGATCTATGGCAGAGGCAAAAAAAGGTTAATGGTCAATGAGAAAGATGAAGTAGAAAGAACTTTCTCCATAAACCGGAAAAGAAGTTTAAGCTCAATTTTAGGGAAGGCTTAAATGAAAGAAAAAAAGCCTTACAAAAAGCCAATATTAACAAAAGTTCCACTCCGGCCACAAGAAGCTGTTCTTGGTTTTTGTAAAACCAGCAATACAAGAGGGCCAGGAATTGCAACTTGTGCTTTTCCAAATGGCTGCTACACATTGGGATCATAAGAAATAGGGAAATGACATTTTTAGATTGGGCTTGGATAGTATGTTATTGCATTTCTTTCATTTTATCTGTCATTGTAATTGAAAGAAAATTGACACGAATTGTAAACAATATAAAAGGAGGCGATGGATTGAAAAAATGAGTGGAGGATTTTTAAACCAGCTCAACTGTTGTAAGTGGAGGGGAGGCTGAAAGGCTTCTCCTCCAAATAATAAAGGAGGATTAAATGAAAGATTTAAAAACAACAGACTTATTGAATAAAATCAACGAGGAAGATATAGATGATAAGCTTTTTGGAGAAATTCTTGATGAACTCAGCACTCGAACTCCCTTTGGTTATCTTGAAGAACGCATTGATGAGTTAAAGAATTTAATGGAAAAACAAGAAAAGGAAATAAAAAAACTACAAAATGACATGAGCGATCACATTCACTTAGCTGATGGTAAATCTGTAATTAAAATTTAAGGATATATCTAAAAAAGGAATCAGAAGGTTTTCTCTCAAAGTAAAAAAAAGGCTGGCAACTATCCCACCTTTATTATTGCCAGCCTTATTTAATAAAAAGGAGTTTTAACAATGAATAAGGTAAAACATAAATCAAGTTAAGTCAAGTTCCTCATAGTCGTTATATTTTAAAATAAGCAATGAGAAAAGGACAACATCATTCTGAAAAAACAAAAAGAAAAATAGGCAAAGCCAATAAAGGAAAAATTCGTTCTGAAAAAACAAAAAGAAAAATAAGTGAATCACTTAAAGGAAGAATTTCTCCAAATTGGAAAGGTGGAAGAAAAATTTCTGGAGGATATGTTTTTATTTATATGCCTGATCATCCAAATAATGTGCAAGGATATATTAGAAGAAGTCGTTTAATAGCAGAGAAAGCATTAGGTAGATATTTAAAACGAAATGAAATTGTCCATCATATTAATGAAAACAAATCGGATGATAGAAATTGCAATCTTTTAATCTGCACTCAAGGTTATCATATATGGCTTCATCGAAAAATGGAAAGATTAAATAGATATAAAGGAATGAATAAATGGATATTTTTATTTATAGAAATAGGGAAAATAAAAGGATATGAAAATGGTTAATAAATCAATTGAATCTATTTTCAAGGAGATATTTTAAAAATGCCTGAAAAGAAAAAATTATCAAAAGAAGCAAAGGCAGCTTTAACAAGAAAAGCCAGAGAAGATAATATTGCTGAATTTGAGAAAAGAAAAAAAACTCAAGTAAAGCCTCCGGAAGTTCCAAAGATGAAGAAAGAGGAATTAACTGCTGAAGAAATTAGGAAAAAACTCAGAAGGGGAATTCAACCAGAAAGAATTATTGCAGCAAAGAAGCCTTATTATATTCTCAAGCCTCAAAAAAAATTATTGGCTGAACAGGATATGGAAATTGTTGAATGCCTTGCTAAATCATATACAGCAGAACCAGTAAAATCATTAAAAGAAAAAGGAGATATGGGACAGAAAAATCTTTATTTCTCAAATGTAAGAGATTGTCCAAGAGAGATTTATTACAAATTCTTTGAACCTCAAAGAGCAAGAGATTATACAGTTAAAGGACAAATTCTTTTTGATGATGGAAAGATTCATCATAGAACAATCCAAAGAAGATTAGAAGATATGGGAAAAGGAGAAGGATCAGAAGGATATTTGCATATTCCAGAAGTTGATGCAGGAGGCTATTATGACATTCTTTATAAAGTTAAAGAATTAAAAAATGGCTGGATAATTTGTGATATAACAGAAGTTAAATCTAAGCTTCCTTATGCTTGCAATGAAATTGTTCAAGCTGATTATGATCAAGCACAGCTTTACCATTATGCTGCCACACATTCAGATAGATTGAGAATCAAGAGAATTAAGATCCGGGCAATCAGGATACTCTATAAAGATAGAGCATTAGAAACTGATGATATTCATTTTGGCTGGCTTGTGAAACCTGATTATGACAGGCAGATGGATATCATGAAATATTTCCAATATTTAAAAGAAGTTGTTATTGACAGGAAATTCCTTCCTCCTCATCCTTTTGAGAAGAATTCTAATAAATGCAAATGGTGCAGATTCAAAGGCTGGTGCTGGCTTGAATATCCAGAATTAATGGCTGATGAAGTTAAAGAAGTTCCAGGAGATAAGATTGAAATTCCTGTGAAAGAGATTCTTGATTCTTATGCAAAAAAGCTTTATCAGATCATGAAGAAAGAGAAAGAATTGAAGGAAGAAAAAGAAAAAATATCTCCGGTTATCATGGCTTATTTGGCAAAGGTTAAAAAATCAGTTTACAGATTGAATGATGAGCTTGGATTTGAGATCAGAAAAAGCAGGGATACAATTTGGGATAAGGAAATGCTTTATAAGAAAATCGGGAAGGAATTCTTCTATCAAATTGCTGATATCAAATCAACTCTTGTTTCTAATTTGATTAAGAAAGAATTTGTTGATGCTGGGATATTTGAGAAAGCTAAGAAATATAAATGGAGAAAGCCTTTTCTGGCTTTAACTAAATTAGGAAAAACTTAAAGGAGGAATAATGGATAAAGAAAAAGCATTAAAAAAGGCAGAAGAGAATCATGACAAGGCTCTTAGAGTAATTGATCTTGCAGATAAAGTCTG
>Ga0209978_10000056_pt1 | contig 34318 bp, 27 predicted proteins | sample BentaG_FD_182805 | JGI IMG/M metagenome (GOLD analysis project Ga0209978, IMG submission 182805) | Deep subsurface microbial communities from South Atlantic Ocean to uncover new lineages of life (NeLLi) - Benguela_00093 metaG (SPAdes)... | ecosystem: Environmental > Aquatic > Marine > Oceanic >... | reverse complement strand
ATCGGCGAGGAACTGGCAGAAGTAGGGGTTATTGGTTAAGCCCCCGTCTACTGAGAGGCGTTGGTGTTTACCAGTTAATGTAGAAATGGCGTCAAGAACTTGGGCAGTTCGAAGGGCGATTCCTTCAAGAACAGCTTGGCAAAGGTCAGTTTTAGTCGTGTCAAGGCCCATACCGAGCCAAAGACCCACCGCGGAACGATCCCAGTAGGGACAGGCCAGACCGGACAGCGCAGGTACAAAAACGAGCGCTCGAGAGATTGCTGGAGGTTCTTCAAAGTGGTCAATTTCTGACAGGTCCTCAAAGAGCCCAAGGTTCTTCATCCAAGTCACTGCCGAGCCCGCAGTATAGACACCTCCATCTACAGCATAGACTACCTCTTCACCATTGACCTGCCAAGCCACGGTTGACAGAACACCGCTTGCTCGGTCACTATGTAATTTTCCACCGGCATTAACGAGAGCAAACGCGCCAGTTCCGAAAGTGACTTTTCCTTGGCCATTCTCATAACAGCCATGACCAAAGAGAGCGGCTTGCTGATCCACGATGCTGCAGACGATCGGAATGTCACGCCCACCCAGCTTTAGAGAACCGAAATAGTCTGTGGTGGGATGAATTTCGGGGAGAATTTCGATGGGAATCCTGAAAAGGTGGCAAAGGTCCGGATCCCACGTGCAGGTTCGGAGGTTCATTAGGCTAGTGCGTGAGGCAGTGGTTACATCGGTAACGTAGGCTCCGGTCAATCGATAGAGGAAAAAACTCTCCGAGGTGCCAAGCCGAAGGCGACCCTCTTTGAGCAGTTTCTTGGCCCCCGGTGCATGATCCATCAACCAGCGCAGTTTGGACGCTGAAAAGTATGGATCTAGTGGTAACCCAGCTCGCTCTAAGGTCAGTTCCTCAGCTCCATCGGCCTTGAGCCGCTTGATGCAGTTCAATGTACGCTGGTCTTGCCAGACAATGGCGTTATAGATGGGCATACCACTGACACTATCCCAAGCAATGACAGTCTCACCTTGGTTGTCTATCCCGATCGCATGGCCATCCCCTGCCGCTTCAATGCACTCTAGAACATCTTGCAGCAATTCCTCAGGATCCTGTTCAACCCAGCCGGGTCGCGGATAAATCTGATGCTGTGCAGCAGAATGACAAAGGGAGAAATGTCCCTCTATATCCAACGTGTAGCTCTTTGTCCCAGTCGTCCCTTGATCGACTACAATAACGCGCTTCATCATAATATTCCCAAGGCAAAAGTAGCTAGAAATACCTCTCACGCCAATTCAAGTTGTTTAATTTGGTCCTCTGCCTCTCTGCGAGGCCAGACCATGGCTTCTCAGGCTCACTATGTAGCTATTTTTTGGATAGTTCCTTTACTGAAAACCAAAGCCGAAGGTCATCAATGATGCTTCGAATGCCTCTAAGAATTTGTATATGTCTTCTTTGGTTAAAACGCCCATATTTGCCACTTGAAATGTTTTCTCACTGAGAGGCCCCTTCCCGGCATAAATAATAAACCCCTTTGCCTTCAATTCATTGTGTAAGGCTTCGAATGAAATACCTTGAGGTAATAACACTGATGTAACTGTGTTTGAGCGATGTTGCGGAGGCAAGAACAATTCCAACCCCAGCTTTGCTAACCCTTTTCTTATAGTTTCAGCTGAGGACTTATATTTGTTGAGCCTATTATCAATGCCCTCCGCTATAAGCTCATCCAGAGCTGTTTCTAAGGCAAAGAATAGCTGGACTGCGGGAGTGAAGGGAGGTCCATTCAAAATTTCCTCGTTATAGAAGTGAGTGTATAAATCGAGGTAGAATGTTCTGCGATTATCCTTGGTGCTATCCAATTTATCCCTTTTGGCGCAAACGAAGCTGAGCCCGGGGAAGCTTGCGATCGACTTATTTGCGCTGGAAATACAAAAATCGATATTATCTTCCGTCACGCTAAGTTTGTCCCCACCTAGACTACTTATAGCATCCACAACAAGGGTCCTTTGATATTTCTTGCAAAGTTCGCCTACTTTCCTTATGGGATTTATCATTCCCGTACTGGTCTCTTGATGAACCATAGCAACTACGTCTATACCTTTATCTTTCTCTAATAGCCTTGCTACCTGTTCAATTTGTGGAGGCTCGCCCCAATTATACCTTAAGACCTCTTTTTGCATATTGTAGGTGGTAGCTATTTGCTCCAATCGCTCCCCAAAGCCACCATTGACTATGACCAATATTTTCTTATCTCTCTTAACAACCGAGGAAAGCGTTGCATCGAGAGACGCAGTTCCCGAACCTGTGAGAACCATAGTACAGTATTCTTTGGTGCCCCCAAACACAAATAGCAGTTTTTGGCGAACGCGACTCAATATCTCACTAAATTCAGGCTCTCTATGACACATATCTGGCTGCATCAAACACTTTCTAACTGCATCGGATACCATCACTGGCCCTGGATTTAAGAGAATCATTTTTTTCATATCAATTCCACCACCTTTTTGAGGCCGTTTAATTTTAACTTGGATTTTGGGCAACTACTGCCATTTCCGCTGTTCAAGCGTTCCAGTGCTCAATATTTCCTCGTTTTGCCTCTCACTGATTACAGGCATTATCTCATTTACTGGCTTCAATCGGCAAAATATACTTCAGGTAACCATAGGGCTATCTGGGGAAACAGCATTACAACGGCTAAAGCAACAATCATAACCAAAACAAAGGGTATGATTGAGCGGTAGATATCCCCCAGCTTTATCTCCGGGGGAGCCATCCCTTTCATAAGAAACAGGTTATAGCCAAAGGGAGGCGTCAGGTAAGCTATCTGGCAGGTGATAGTATAGAGAACACCATACCAAATCGGGTTGAAACCCAGCTCGATCACCAGGGGGACATAAAGAGGAGCAACAATGATGAGCATGGCGGTATCGTCCATAAACATGCCCATCAGGATATAGGAAATCTGCATCATGATTATTACTCCCCACGGACTGAGTCCCCACCTTGTGATAAATAGACCCTCTATCGCATGCACAGCGCCAAGACCATCAAAGACGGCACCAAACGCCATTGCCGCTAAGACAACCCACATAAACATGCAACTAATCTTCAGAGTACCATCTATTACCTCATTCATTACCTGCCAGTTTAACCGGCGTTTGAAGAGAGCGGCTAAGGTAGTTGCTGTCGCACCTACTGCTGAACACTCGACGAGACTGGTTATCCCCATCAGGAACAACCCGGTCATGGAGAAAATAATGACTATAGGAACTATCCCAGCCCGGAGCAGCCGAAACTTCTCTCCCCAGGTAATCATCCGCCGCTCTTCCTCGGGTAACGGTGGACCCAGGTGTGGCTGGAGGCGGCACCTAATAAAGATGTACAGGATAAACATGCCTGCCATCATGAAGCCAGGCAAAGCACCGGCCATCCACAGCTGGCCAATCGGTTGCCTGGCTATCATTCCGTAGAGAACAAGGACTACGCTGGGCGGGATCATGATGCCCAGGGAACTACCAGCCTGGATTACTCCGGTTATCATTACCTTGTCATACTTTCGCTTAAGCATCTCTGGTAAGGCGAGAGTAGCTCCAATCGCCATTCCAGCTACACTTAGCCCGTTCATAGCCGCTATTGCCGCCATTAAGCCAATGGTTCCCATGGCTAAGCCACCCTTCAGTGAACCCGACCAGACATGGAACATACGGTAAAGGTCGTCGGCTATCCCTGACTTGGAAAACATATGCCCCATGTAGATGAATAATGGCAGGGTTAATAGCGGATACCATTCCATCAGAGTAAGGGCTGACTTGAACGGCATCTCTTGACCACCCCTCCCCCACAGGGCTACAGCGGCAATAGCGGCTACAGCACCGATAGTAAGGAAGAAGTGTCGCCCGGTGAGCAGCAAGAGCATCATGGAGGTGAACATCAGCAGAGCTATTAGCTCATAATTCATGTTATCGGCTTCCCCCTGGCTATTGCCAGGTCCCTAAAGAAGTTAGCTATAATCTGCAACAATATCAGAGTGGCTCCGCATACAAAAATAATCTTGATGGGAGCCAGAGGCGGTCCCCACGGACTATAAGTGATTTGCCCATACTTCAGAGCATATGTAGTACTATTAATACCGCCTACTATGAATATCACAATGTAGAAGGCGGCGAGGGAAGCGGTAATAGCGTCGGTAATAGCCCTTCTCTTCGCCGACCACCGGTCGTAGAGCAGGTCCATTCTAACTTGGCTCCCCATAAGCATGGCATAGCTACCGCCAAGTATGTAATAGGCGGCCATGACGAACTGCGACAGCTCCACTGTCCACGCACGGGGGGCGTCAAAGATGGTTCTAGATATAGTCTCAAATAGCAGAATGCCTATCATAGCCACGACCCCATAGCGAACAACTTTACCCACCCGCTGGCTCATTGCATCAATAAATCGCACATAGGACTTTACTATTTTAGGCACACTGCTCCCTTCCTCTAAGTTGGCATCTGAAAGGTCAGCCTCCCCTCGCCCACTTCCAGGCTGGGGAAGGCTGACCTTTATGCTGCACTAAACTCTTATCGCCCGGTTCATCACCATTTGAAAGGAGGACCGGCAGCTTCCAAATCTTTTTGGTATTCCTTTATTATCTTTATCGCTCTGGCAGCCGTGGGGTTTCTGGCAGCAACCTTCTCATAATATGGGGGTACCAAGTCCACTATCTTTTGCCACTCCTCATCGGACCAGACGACGACCTCCATCTCTCCCCCGCGAACGCGGTACTCAACTTCACCATTATAATACCAATTATTTCTGTAGTAGTGTGCCGCGTCTAGTGTTAGCAGCAGCAACTGCTTCAGGTCAGGAGTCAAGGCCTCCCATGACTCGGTGCTAGCAAGCCAGGAACCCATCCAGGTACCGGCAAAAGGCTGACTTATAACGTACTTGCAAGGTTTAGCCCAGCCGATAGTATATAGCTCAGTGAAGGCGCACCAGAAAACTCCGTCTATCATGCCCGTTTCGATGGCCATCTCAACGTCCTCCACGGGTATGTAGGTCTGGATAAGGCCGGTTGGTTCCAGGAACTCGGCTACGGACGGGTAGCCAAAGACTTTCACTCCCTTAAGGTCGTCATACTTGGCCAGTTTTGTTTTGGTAGCGAGATTGTTTGGATCCCAACCTCCCCCAGTTAGCCAGGTGACGCCCTCTATCTTATCGTACTGTTCCCTCCAAATGTCGGCAAATCCTTTGTACTCCCACAGCACCGCAGCCTCTAGTGGCATACTGGTCATAAGGGGGAAGTAACCACTAATTGCAGCTACCTCTAGCTCAGGCCCCCACATCTCTTCGCTACCAACGACTAGGTCAATTGTCCCAGCCTGTAACGCTGGAAGTACCTCTGCCATGGGCACCAGCTCATCACCCGTATACATCTCGATAACCATCCGTCCCTTAGCTATCTCATTAAACTGTTTAATCTGCTTAAAACCGATATGTTCACTCAGCTCAGGACCGGCATAGGTTTGACACCTCCAACGGATTATCTCCGTGGGTTCTGTTACCGCCGCGGGTGACGGTGCCTCAGCTGGACAGCCAATAGCCACCATGCCTAAGACTAGCAACAATGCCAGTGGAATCAACAACATCTTCTTTTTCATCTAAAAACTCCTTTGTTTAGATTTTGGTCGGCTAGAGATTACCTATTACTCGCCTCTCACCTCCTTCAGCGGCTCAAAGCCCCTGCTTTACTCTTACTAATCTAGAAGTGCTTAAACTTTAGCCTTGACTACGACGTTTCAAATTTCCTTACTGGAAGGCGGGGTGCCATTGCCCGATTTTGTCCAGGGCTAAAAACGGGAGGGGGCACCAGCTCCAGCTCGCCTCGCACACTCTGGTCTCCCCTGGCAGAGCCCACCTTAATAAAGCCAAAGGGCTCAAAAGACACCCTCATTTTGGGTCTCTGAGCCCTTTTCCTTGACTTATCTTCAGGATTAGCCTGGAATGAAAGTAGGCATACATTACCTTTTCCACCTTAAAAAAGACCTGCCCCACATTCATACCGAGTTAATTAGAGACTATAGCAGATTATTAAATCTTTGTCAACGAGTTTCTAGCAAAAACTATTAAAATCAGGGCATTTGATAGAGACTATAGGATGTAGTCCGTTGACAGGAAGTTTGACTCGCGCTCTCTCACAATCTTGGTTATCAACTCCCTGTTGAGCGCAGTCTGCTTCGCTGCAACGGCTGTTCTGATAGAAAATGCCCTCAGCGCGTCGAAAACCGAGAGTGTGCCCTGCGCAGAATCCTTCCTACCGGTAAACGGAAAACTATCCGGCCCCCGCTGACACTGGCTATTGATATTGACCCGGCAAACTTGGTTGACCAATGGGTCAATCAGTGAAGCAATTATCTTAGCATCGCCACCAAAGATGCTGACCTGCTGTCCATAGTTAGATTCAATGATATATCGAAGAGGCGTTTCAATCTTGTCAAACGGCAGTACCGGAATAACCGGGCCAAACTGCTCTTCCCGGTATATTCTCATTTCTGGGTTAACCGGATATAAAATTGCCGGATAGAAGAAGGTTTTGTTGACAGTACCGCCCGCTTCATTCATAATCTTTGCTCCATGCCCTTTGGCATCCTCGACAAGACTAACCATGTTGTTTATCATGTCTAATCCTGGAAGAGGTGTCAGGCTGACATCCGGCTCCCACGGCATACCAAATTTGAGTTTGGTGACCGCTTCTACAAAGTGTTCAAGGAATGCATCAATTATTTGCGAATAGACAAACAGTATTTTCAATGAAGTGCAGCGTTGGCCATTATACGCAAGTGTTCCCAATATGCACTCCCGCACCGCTAAATCCAGGTCAGCATCCGGCAGGACAATCGCAGCATTCTTAGCATCAAGACCCAGAGTACACCGCAATCTATGGAGAGCTGGATGTTGACTTCTCAACTTAGATGCAGCCTTACTGGAACCGATAAAGGCGAGGGCACTGACCTTGCCAGATTCCATCAATGGTTTAATCACCTTCCGCCCATCACCATAAACAGAATTGACCACGCCTCTCGGAAACGAGGTCTGGAATGCCTCTAACAATGGGTAGAGAATCAAGGTCCCACGTCGGGCTGGCTTGAAAACAACCGTGTTTCCCATTATTAGCGCCGGTATGAGCGTGGTGAATGTCTCATTAAGCGGATAGTTGTAGGGCCCCATGCAGAGTGCTACGCCCAATGGGGCACGGCGTATTTGACCGATTACTCCATCTTTAATGACAAACCTTGATGAAAGGCGGTCCAGCTCTTTAAGTGCCTCTATGGTATCTCGTATGTAGTCTAATGTCCGGTCAAACTCTTTCTCAGAATCCCGATATGACTTACCGATTTCCCACATCAGCAGTCTCACCACTTCGTCCCTCTTTTCCTTCATCCGATAGGCAAACTCTTCCACATGCTTGATCCTGTCCTCCACCGACATAGTGGGCCAAGGACCCCTGCCGTTATCATAGGCATTGATAGCCGCACCTAGCGCTCCCAAAGACTCTTCTTCGGTTAAAAGAGGGAAACGACCAAGGGGCTTTTGCTGAACGGTTGATGGGCCCCGGATACAGATTGGAGAGAGAGCCTGCTGCATTGGACCGCCCCAGGAGCGGAGCTCACCGTTTACAAGGTACTCTTTTTGGATGACCTCTGCCGTCAGTTTGAATTGTCTCGGTATATCTTTTTCTTCAGGGAAAATAGACTGGATTTTATTTTCTAACTCCATGCATCCGCCCCCTTTTACCGTGTTCGGTAAAAAAATTAGGCTCAACCAAAAGTACCTTCATAATTATTTCATTGCTTCCATAGCCATTAGCTATACCATAATTTGACTTAACTAAATAAGCCGTTGCTGTTCACTCATTATCTCTTCGATTGTCACTTCTAAGGCTACAGCCAGCTTGCGGATTGTTTTAGGAATCGGCCCTTGCTTTCCCCTCTCGATTCGGTTAATCGTAGTTGTATTTACCCCAGCCTTTTTTTGCTAGCTCTCTTTGCGATAATGCACGAAGTTCCCTTAACCTGCGTAACCTTCCATTCATATTACAGACTCAATATACTTTTATCAGTCAAAATTATACCGAATAAGCGAAATGTGTGCAAATTGATTGATTTTACAATTTGGCTAAATGTTCAGCTCAATCTGAGAAATAATTATTGCCACCTCGGGCTCTATACTTCACCTCGGTAAGGTCGCTTCAACCAACCAGCTCATTGAGACCAGTGTAACTGTCGAACTGGCGCTGGAGCTGGTAATCTAGTGCGCCTATGACTACCTCAGCTGTGGAGAACACCATCGCCTTGGCAAGATGACCTCCCCGGCACATGCCTTGTCCTGAAAGTTGGACGTGTATATGGATGATGGGATTCTCGTCCTTCAAAGCTACTGAGCCCTGAGCACAGACAATTTCCAGTGGGCCGGGGTAGTCTACAGTATTGTACTTCCCGGGTAATCCAATTAAGAAGTTGAGTCGGGCGCTCTCCACCGAGCCGATAATGCTGATAACCACCCCTGAGGAAATGCCATGCTTATTGCAATAGCGAGCTATCTCCGTGAGTAGTTCCTGCTTGGGTTTAACTCTGAATACATATATCTTCTTGAACAATCAGTCGTCTACTTTCTAAATCAGTCGTAACATCTTAACACAAAGGTTGAGCCAATTTCCATTACTAGCATTGGTTCGCTTCACTGGGATAGAACCCGGTGCACTTTCTGACGGATTGTTCACCATCGATTAAAAAGGTGCGCTGAATTTCACGCCTGAAGCCTAGGCGTGACACTATGGCTTAAAAAAGGAACTGTTATTACCCGCTACGCAAAATGACAAGGTGCTGACTTGGCCTCGATCTTGGTACGTTTTAGTAGAAATCACAGCCTCACATATGGACCGAGGATTAATACCAGAATAAGACTCGTCACTCCCACCACGGTGGCGGAAAACAAGCCAACGTAGAAAGGCTTCATTCCCAAGCTTTTCATTGTCGCCAAGGAGGTTCCAAGACCGACGCCGGCCATGGCTGTACCCAGAAAGTATCCCGACCACTGCTTAACGTTACTAATCACATCACTCCACGACCCGCTGCTAATAATGGCAAAGGCCTCTCCGCCGCCATTGATGCCAGCATCTCCAATAGACCTTAAGATAGCCATGATAATAAACCCAAAAACAAACATGGGAAAGAGTTTCAGCGGATTTATCTTGGCTCCACCCAAGGAAACTCCTGATTTGATACTTCGTCTGGTATATATGAAAGCCATAATTGGTATGACCACCGCCATCAAGGCATTACGTACCAGCTTGGTAACCATCGCGGCATCCGCTGCCATAGAATTTGAGGTAGTCTGAAAAGTTTGGTCGTATATCAAACCTGCTCCAGCTACTTGAGCCGTCTCATGGATTGACGTTCCGATAAAAAGACCCGCCATGGTAGTACTGTCTGAGAATATCAGATGGGCAAGGTAAGGGTAAGCAAACATGGCTACCAGCCCAAATATGGTGATATTGGCGACAGCATAGCTAACCTCCTCCTCATTAGCTTTGATGCCGGGAGCCATAGCGACAATAGCTGAAGCACCGCAGATACTTGTCCCCACGGCTATCAGTGTGCCCAGCCGTTCCGGCAACTTCAGCAATCGCGTGAAATATGTGGTTACAATAAGACCCACCAGAATACAGAGTGTCACTATGGGTATCCCCCAGGCACCAATTACCAGAACATTATAGATACTCAACCTGATACCCATCATGATGATACCCACCCGCAGGAGCTTTTTCAGGCAAAATCCGACACCTGGCTTAAATATGGAATGCAAGCCAATAATATTCCGTACCAGTATTCCGGTCAGAATGGCCACGATAATATAACTGATAACACCCCTATCTCCCAGAGCGTTATTTATCAGGTTGGTAAGTTGTATTGCCACCACCACTACCACAACCGCCAGGGCAGTGCCTGGAATCAGTGCCGGCACTTCTCGCCAGGTACATCCAAAGATAGCGTCTTCAATCAAATTGGGTTTGTGCTTCTTGATCTCACTCTCTCTTCTTACTCATACTGCCTTTGATACCCCATTCTACACTCTTTGATCGCCAAGGTACTTGGGTATACCTGATTGTGCTCCTTCACTATTGCTCAATCAATATCATTACTTCGTTTAATTTAACCATTAATTTTGAAGCATTTTATAACTGGATACACTTTGGGAATCTCCTAAAAAGGAACCTTTTTATCCTTGAGGTAACAGAATGCAAAATTGTTACATAGAGGTACCATTGAATAAGCATCGGGATGTCTGCCTTTTCATGCGTACATAGAAGCTTAGATTTACACCATAATATAAAAATTATGATGCTGTTATCGGGGGTTGGATAGTGGTAAAAGCTTTTACTTTTCTGTATAGCTCCTTTAGACGATAATCAGATAGGTCAATCAGGGGTTCATACATAAATGAATTAAGATGGATTGCTTCAGGTGTTATCATAACCACCTGCTCCATAAGCGCAATAGCGTCATGACTAGTAGGGTACTTACTTCTAAATATCTCAAAAAGCTGCCTTGTTTGGTTTGATTCAATACTATCCGTTAACGTAGCCTCGTTGATTTGGCTAATCATCACGCTCTCAGCTGTGAGTCTGGTAGCCATTGATAAGACGACTTTGTTCTCGAGGTTGATGCTCTCAGGCTTAGTTAGACATCTATCTGCTTCTTGGGTGATAAGTGATATGACTTTTTCGTCTCCAAGAGTAAGACTTGTCGAAAGTGTTCGATTGATAATAATTGCCAATTCATTGAGCTCAATAGAACTGGTGTCGGCTTTCTGATGAAGCAAAGATGTCAGCTTGCGATAATCTGAAGTGTCTTTACCTTGCGTAAACTCAATTAGGTTTCGTACCATTGGTATGGCAGCGATAAGGCAGGTATTATCACAATGTAGTCTACCTTTCCAATAGTTAAAAGGATTTAAATAGTGTGCTTGGGTCAACTTAACTTCTGATTCTCCTTTTATAGTCATGAGGCAGTTATCTCGACTTATAGCAAGGCGACTCTGAACGGTTCTGAAGAAATCGAAGTTGTGTGTTAGTAGGAGCAAGAGAAACTTCCCTGTCTCCAAAATATCCTTCAAATACTCAATAATCGCATATTTATTTTTGTAGTCGAAAGAGTCTGCGATATCGTCAAACACAAGCAAAGTCTGTTGGTTGTCTTTTGCTCGCGCTTGGACTTCAAAGATTACATTCAACATATACAACGCGCGTTTCTCACCGGTGCCTAACACGGTTAATAGTTCGTCTCTACCCATTTCCTGACGGTCAGACCCATCTTCGTATCTGAAAATGAGTCTTGGTGATTCATCTTTAAGAATCACATCGTCCTGATTAGCTACCTCGAGTACAAAAGGTACAGAAAAGCGCTCATTGAATATTGTCACGACATTTTGCCAAAGGGTTGCCTGTTTTTTTGCAGCGGCGATAATCCGGGCAAGTTCCCTTTTCCCTGTCCGAAATACTTTAAGTAGATTATCGTATTGTTCCTTACTCTCAACAAGGTAAGATATCCAGAGTTTATGCTTAAGGCTATCTAGGTCACCTAACTCAGGTAAGAGCTTAGGATTATTTTCAAGGTAAAATCGAAAGCTACGTAGTTCGACATTTCTTGTAATAGCCTTGTCTATAGCTTCGAATCTTTTAGTCAAGTCTGGGTCGTTTAAAATACGATTTTTCTCCTCAGAAACAACGACATCAAAATCTTCTTGGCTAGATATTTCTTTTCTGTTGGCACCTGGGTCAACAAGAGACACTGAGTGTTTAGCAGCAAAGAAGCCGTTATCTTTTAAACTTCTGGAGACTGTTAAAGCATTGTTATGATTAAAGAGACCCCGTCTGAAATACATAGACTTGTCAATAAGCTCGTTGTATTTATTTATATATTCAGATAACAGGGACTGTACACCTTCGGATGCCAAAAAGCTTTGCACCTTTGGATTGAATACCTCTTGATAAGAAATATCGGCGAATTCGGAAGTTGCTTTATTTATGGGGGGTTCGAGATTTTCCAGCAACGAATAAATATCATCTACGCTGGCCTGAAAGGCAATCGCCATTTCTTGTTCAACGTTGGTTCTCAAACCAGCAAATCTACCGACATTCGAAAATAACGCCACCCTCTCGCGTTCAATCGAAGCATGAATTGATTCGTACTCGTGTTTTAAGCTCTCATTTACAAGTAAGGTTGATATCCGGCCAGAACTGAAATCCTCTTCATAAGGGTTGATAACAAATATGTGCTCTGGGTCTAGGCATAAGCCAGAAACATCCGTAATAGAACAGGAAGTAGGCCTTTGGGGGAAAATGGCATCTTTAGGCGTTTCTGATTGGCTAATGTCTCGGAAAACTTTTGCGAGGGACGTCTTCATTGCCCCATTAGGAGCATAGATTAAGAATGCATTACCTGTACCAAAATCGAAGTCGTGTCGGAGAGCTTTTATCCCGTAACAATTTTTTAAATCAACGGAGATTTTCATGTTAACCTCCTTTTATCGAGCTTTACAAATCTCCAACCAAATAAATAGGCACCAGCCACCGCCTTTAAGTTAGCGGTTTCTAGCGCCCTTGTAATACCCTTCATCTTCCCTAATCCACTCTTAATATTCTTAAGGTTTTTTCACATTTTTATAGTTTTTATATATTGGAACTTGAGTTTAGTCCTCTCTTGAGGGTTTGTCAATGGGAAGACAAAGGCGCCAATACCCAATTAGACCAAGTCAAAAACTAACTCAAAGGTTCTACCTATCGTACAGTACCGCCCACTATAGAGGACTTGAACCAAACGAATAGCTATCAGTATTTTGCCGACAAACTGTTTAGCAGTCAGTGGTACACGGTGGTATGTACAGGCATGAAACTCCAAACATTGATAAACAGCAAGATACCAGATGCTATCTGGAGGGACTGGGCGGGACATCGTGCTTCTTACTTTTAATCAGGGTGTCACAGGTTCGAGACCTGTACGGCCTACCAAAGCTAATAAGCCATCCCTGCCGGAGAATTTTTTAAAGAATCAGGGTGTCAAGACACTATTTTGTCAAATGACCGATTGGGGAAGGTTTAAACAATTTGGCTAAATGTTACCTTTAGTACAGTGGTTTGGTAAGATGTGTTAGAATATAGTCAAAAAAAGCAGCAGGCTTCAGAGGCTACGAGTAATGGCGAAGTGGAAATTCAACCGGCTAAAGTGTCCATTACAAAGTTGTGCCTTAAATGCTGCCGACGCACATATATTGCCCTTAAAGTGTCTCTTTGCTAGCTGGCTTCTGCTCTCTTGGTAGGTTCGCTCTTAACTGAGCGAACCTTACCCAGATTTTCAATAATCCACGACCCCCAGTCTTCGATACCCTCCCCAGTGATGCCTGATACTGCAAAAAGGGCTGCTTTCTGGTTCATTCCCTTTACCGTGTGGTAAAAGCTATCCATATCAAAGTTTACGTAAGGTAACAGATCGATTTTGTTAACCACCAAAGCATCAGCTATGGTGAAGAGCAGCGGGTACTTGTAGGGTTTATCATCGCCTTCCGGAGTGCTCAGGATTATAACTTTAAGGTGTTCGCCTAGGTCGAACCCACCGGGGCAGATGAGATTACCCACGTTTTCAATGAAAAGGATATCAATATCATTAAGAGGCAGGTTTGCCAGTGCCGAGTTCACCATACTGGCATCGAGGTGGCAATCACCGCCGGTGTTTATCTGAATTGCACTTATTCCAACCTCACTTAATTTTTTGGTATCAATGCTGGAACTAACATCTCCCTCAATAACGCCAACCCGGACTTTATCCTTAAACGTCTGGACTACCCTCAGGATGAGAGTTGTCTTGCCTGCGCCCGGTGAAGACATAAGATTTACGGCTATAATATGCTTGCTGGTCAGCAACTGGCGGTTTTGTTCAGCAATTCGGTTATTAGCGCTTAAAATATCTTTGAGAACTTTTATCTCCATCACTCCACCTCAATACTTTCAATGTAAAGTTCATTTCCGGCTATTATCTCAAACTCCACAGACTGGCATTCGGGACATGCCCAGCAAATATTTGCGGGGTGGAAAACATGAGCGCACTTACGGCAACGCGCCTGCTTGGGCACGTTCTGAAAAGAAAGTGCTGCCCCTTCGGCTAAAGTACCTCTACTCATCAAATCAAAATTAGTCTGAATACAGCGGTCAACTACGCCAGATATTTCACCAACCACCACCTTTACCGCGACCACTTTACCGGCCCCGGCCTTGGCGGCTTCTGCCAAGATAAGGTCAAGCATACTCATAGTAATGGCCATTTCATGCATATCTAGCAGATCCTGGGCAGTGGCTCACCCACCACCACATCCACAATACGAGAAGTCCCAAGCCTGGTTTTCATTACTACTCGCCCTGGATGTTCCTCTCCTACCTCACCTATAATGGCGGCATTCTGCCCGTATTGATTCTTTCGCATCTGTTCAAGGATAGCCTCAGTGTCTTTTGGGTCTACGATAGCTACCAGTTTTCCCTCATTGGCTACATATAGAGGGTCCAGTCCCAGCATATCACAGGCGCTGGAAACTTCCTCACGAACTGGTATTTTGGACTCTTCTATCCGGATACTTACCCCTGACTGCTCTGCCACTTCGTTCAAGATACTGGCAAGCCCGCCCCGCGTCGGGTCGCGGAGACAGTGTATGTTGGTGCTCACTCCAAGTATCTCAGCCACCAACCCGTTTAGAGGAGCACAATCACTCTTCAGTTCAGTCGTGAAGTCCAACCCCTCGCGCTGGCTGAGTACGGCGATGCCATGGTCGCCAATGGTCCCACTCAATATAACTGCATCCCCGCGTCGGGCGTGGTGACCCGATATGTTTACTCCTGATGGTATGGTACCGATACCGGTAGTGTTGATAAACAGCTTATCAGCACACCCGTGATTAACCACCTTGGTATCACCGGCAATAATATCGACCCCGGCTGTCTTGGCGGTTTGCTTAATCGAGTTTACCACCATTTCCAAATCGTTAAGCGATAAGCCTTCCTCAATGATAAAAGCCAAGCTTAAATAGTGAGGTATTGCACCCACCATAGCCAGGTCGTTTACGGTACCGCATACAGCGAGTTTACCGATATCGCCACCGGGAAAGAAAATCGGCTGGACAACGTAATTATCCGTAGTGAACGCCAGCCTACCCTTGACCTCAATGACCGCGGCGTCATCAAGTCGGCTGAGAATAGGGTTTGCCCACGCGCTGAGGAAGCTGAACTGGATAAGGTCATGCGCCAGTTTACCACCACTGCCGTGGGAAAGTAGGATTTTGTCAGTCATTGTTCCCCCCGTAATGATAATAGGCGGCACAGCTCCCTTCTGAAGAGACCATGCAGGGTCCTACCGGATTTAACGGGGTACAGACGCGACCAAACAGAGTGCACTGGGGTGGTGTCTTAACACCTCTTAAGACATCGCCACAGATGCAATCCTCGGGTATAACTGTTGGCCCAGGGTTAAAGTCAAGACTACGCTCGGCATCAAAACGTTCAAATTTGGGTCTCAATGCTAAGCCGCTGACCGCCACCTTGCCAAAACCACGCCAGCGTGCCGGGGCTGGTTTAAACACCTGCTCCATAATCTTAAGGGCGGTAGGATTACCCTCCGGAGTTACTCCACGCCGGTAGGCTATCTCAACTTTGGCTTCCCCGGTGGCTACCTGTTGCGCCAACATGTCGATACATTGCAATATGTCCAGTGGCTCAAATCCGGAGACCACGCAGGGAACACCGTAGTCACTGGCGATAAATTCCCACGGCTTGGAGCCGATAACCGCGCTTACATGTCCGGGACAGATTAACCCCTGTAAATTTACTTCGCCAGAGTCCAGCAGCGCCTTGATTACTGGCGGGCAGAGCTTGTGCAATGAAAGTACATAGTAATTGTTTAAACCTTCCTGAGCAGCTTGAAGAACCGAGGCAGCAACGGTAGGGGCAGTAGTCTCAAAACCGATACCGATGAAGACCACGGATTTCTTTGGATTCGCCCTTGCCAGTGCTAGGGCATCAAGGGTGGAATAAACAATCCGGACGTCACTACCGTCAGCCTTGGCTTCCTGTAGGCTAGAGCGACTGCCGGGCACTCGCATCATATCGCCGAAGGTAGCTACAATCACATTAGGTAACCCGGCCAGCGCGATGGCTTTATCTAGGTCAGCGTTATCAGTGACACAGACCGGGCAACCTGGACCCGCAGTCAGCGTCAAAGTCGGCGGTAGTAGCTGGCGGAGGCCGAATTTCATAATGGCTACCGTATGGCCGCCGCAGAACTCCATAAAGCGCGCCTGTTTAGTGGCGTGGTGGCGAATACTGCTGACTAGTCCCAGCGCCAGCTCAGACTGACGAAAATCACTCATCAATTTCATTCTAACTCGGTCAGTTTGGCAATTTCGGCAAAGAGCGCTAGGGTTTGCTCGGCCTCAATTTGGTTTATAATGTTGATGGCGTAGCCGGTATGGAGGAGGACATAATCACCCACCCGGGCGTCCGGGGTAAGCATCAGGCTGGCTTTTCGGGTAATACCGCCGATCTTAACCTCGGCTTCGGTACCATTTATCGTATTAATACGCGCCGGTATCGCCAGACACATGTTGCCAATCCTTGTCCTTCACCTCGTTTGGTAATGAGCGATTACTGCCTGCCCCAGAGCTATGCCGCCATCATTGCACGGGGTAAGCCGATGGCTGAGCACGTTAAAGTCTTCCTTTTCCAGACTGCTTACCGTGAGGTTAAACAGTAACCGGTTCTGAAAGACGCCGCCGCTTAGCGCTACTGTGGTAATACCGGTCTGTCTCGAAATTAACTGAGAGGTAGCCACGATGATGCGGGCCATTGTTTGGTGAAACCTGCCGGATATGACCGGTGCTGAGATACCGTGACTTATATCCTTGACTACTGCTGAAATAAGCTCACCAAGCTTAATCATCCCCACCCCTTTTTCCCAGGTAACGGCGAAGGGATAGGCGCCACATTGAGTTGTGTCATCCGGAGCCAGCATCTCAAGTTCGATTGCGGCTTGGGCCTCATAATCGATCTGCCCCCTGACCCCAGCCAGAGCTGAGACAGCATCAAAGAGGCGACCGGCACTTGAAGTAAGTGGCGTGTTAATCTTTCGTTCCAGCTGCTTTCTGATAGTGGATATTTCTTCAGGAGGCACACGGTTGATAAGGGGTAAACTAACCAAAGTCGTTTCCATCCCGAGCAGGGTATAGAGGTAACCCAGGGCCATACGGTACGGCTTGCGGATGGCGCTCTCCCCGCCCGGCATGGGTATATATTCCAGGTGAGCAACTCGCTTAAAATCCCGGTAGTCACAAATCAAAAATTCGCCACCCCACAGGTTTCCGTCCGTACCGTAACCGGTACCATCGAAAGCAACACCGATAACCGGCTCCTGAACTCCGTTTTCCACCAAGCAGCTTACGATATGGGCGTGATGGTGTTGCACCGGGATAGTCTTCAATCCCTGCTCAGAGCCAAATTGAGCGGCATACTTTGTAGATAGGTACTCGGGGTGCAAGTCGTGAGCAATAATCTCAGGTTGGATACGAAACAACTGCTTATAGAGGTCAGTGGTGTCCACAAAATGCTCCAGCGTTTCTTCATTATCCATATCACCAATATGCTGGCTTAGAAAGGCGTAGCTGTCTTTGGTCAGACAGAAGGTGTTCTTCATCTCGGCACCGCAGGCTAACACCTGGCTCGACTGGAAGGGGAGGATTATGGGTAACGGCGCATAACCACGGGCACGCCGGAGTGCCCTGCCAGTATCCCTCTCTACCAAGTAAACGCTATCATCGTAGCGGGCATAAATATCCCGATTATGGAGCAAGAAGTAATCGGCAATACCGTGAAGCCGGCGTAAGGCTTCATCATTATCTCGGCAAATAGGTTCTTCACTGAGGTTACCGCTGGTCATAATCAGTGGTTGCGCTACGTAACGCAACAGGATATGGTGCAGTGGGGTATAGGGGAGCATTACTCCCAGGTATTTATTTCGCTCAGCGACTAGTGGCGTGACGTTTGAGGTAGCTTGTCGCCACTTAAGGAGAACAATGGGAGCCTGCGGAGAGAGTAACAATTTGGCTTCCTCTGGAGATACCAAACAGTGCTTTTCTATCTCCTTAAGGGAAGCCATCATTAGGGCAAACGGTTTTCCAAGTCGCCTTTTCCGTTTCCTGAGCCGTGCCACCACGTTTTGGTTAGTAGCGTCCCCGGCAAGTTGGAAGCCGCCCAAGCCCTTGATAGCCAGGATGTTGCCCTTACCAAGAAGCTCAGCGGCCTTATGAATTACATCTTGGCAGGGAATGGGAGCGCCAGCACTATCCGTCAGTTGCAAGCTGGGACCGCACTGAGGACAGGCATTGGGCTGCGCATGAAAACGGCGGTCCAGCGGGTCATCATACTCAGTCTGGCAATCAGGACACATGATGAAGCGGTGCATTGTCGTCAGTGGACGGTCATAGGGGATATCTTTGATTATAGTAAAGCGCGGGCCGCAATTGGTACAGTTAGTAAACGGATAGAGATATCTCCGATTACCCGGGGTGAAAATCTCCTGGAGGCACTCGAGGCAGGTGGCAATATCCGCCGAAACTGGTTGGTATTTTCCGGGTTCAGGCAGACTATCGCAAATCTTGAAACTAGTGGCTCCTTTAGCCGGCAGCTCCTTAGTCGTAATATCTTGGATACGGGCCATCGGGGGTGCTTCCTGACTCAGTGAAGCTAGAAATTGGTTCAAGTCCTCTTCCTGCCCCTCAACTTCAATGGCTACATTTTGTGAGGTATTTCTCACCCAACCGTTAAGGTTATTTTTTTGGGCAAGTCGGTAGACAAAAGGCCGGAACCCGACTCCTTGTATTATCCCACTCACCTCGATGCGTAGCCTCATTACTGTTTTTGTTGGAGTGCCGGTCATAATTACCCGTACTTTCCCCTGTAATTTGGGCTGCAGAATTTATCCATTGTTTCAATTATTATAAATTATTATATTAGTTTGCTGTTAATTTTAGTTAGGAATTCATCAGCTAAACCCGCTGTCAGCACGGTTACAATAAAGCTCTAACCGCCAGCTTCAAACCGGTCGTAAGTAGTCAGCCCTATATTTCACTAAGAGAAGAAGCCAAACACTATTGCGGCCACAACCACACCCAGAAGTCCGACACCGAAGCCAGCTGATATCCAGCTGCTGGCTCGTTGGTCCTCGTTTCGTGCCAGCTGCACCAGACCGTAGCAAAATATCCCGGCTGATATTAGGAACAGGGGTAAAGAGACTAAAAAGGTCAAAGTGGGCATAACCTCTGACTCCTTTCTAAGTAAATTCTGTGCATAGATGCTGTATCATTTTGGTTGCCTGGTCAGCAGCCGATTGGAGGGGTGGTGATAATTCAGTACCCCACTCTATCTTTTCTGGCCGGGTAACCAGAAACATAATTTCTGGCTCATAGCCAAGTAAGCCCCACATTTTAACCAGTTCTAGAATGCCAACCTGATGGAAGGACAGTATGTGCTTCCCGCGTTCCTCTGGTTTCTGGTCTGACTTAAGGAGTCGAAGTTCCCCCGGCGGTGAGTCAGTCATCATTACATCGACTACCAACAGCCGTTTTACTCCTTCTAGATAACCGAGTAGGTTAAACCCGCCAACACCGCCCTCTTCCACTCGGACATGGCTTGGCAATTCAACCTCTTTCAAACGGCGGACAACGTGGACACCAAATCCTTCATCACCCATCAGCAGGTTACCTAACCCCAGTACCATCGTTGTCCCATTTCCGGTGTTCTCGGTCATGGAGGGCACTACTCCTTGGCTGTCTCTTCTTCTTTGGCCATAAGGTGCATTACCTTTATCTCTAGGAAGTTTTCCCGAATGGCAAGGTATAGGTGAATCATGAGAAACAGAATAAATAACCAGGTAATGATGTAGTGGGCCATTCGGACCTCAATCTCGTTGTTGAAAATTCCGTAGTTTATAAATCCGAGCCATCCCTCTGGGTACAGCAGGGCAAACCCGGTTATTATCTGGAGGATAGCCATCACAAAAGCACCGATGTAGGCCATCATCTGCAGGGGGTTATATTTCTTTGTTAATTCGGGCATATCGCGAAGATGAAGGTAGTGGGCGATAACCTGGGGAATGAGCTTTATGTCATCACCATTCGGGATGAAGGACGGCCAGTCCCGGTTTCGTCCGAAAAACATGGCCAGAATGCGAAGCACTACTCCAATAATTAGAATCCCGGCGGCAAAGAAATGTACCCCTAGCGCTAGAGACATGAGAAATCCCCCACCGCCAATAAAGGGACGGTGGATATAAAAACCGGTGACTATCAGGAGGAGAACCGACGTTATAATTACTAGGTGAAGAATGCGATATGGAATTGGATGACGTTCTGCTTGAATCTGTGATTCTGCCATAACTGTACCCCCTAACTTACCTTACAGACCTTAATATCGTTTGTCTGCGGGTCAATGAGATGAACGGCACATGCCAGACACGGGTCGAAGGAGCGTATGATGCGCACCACATTAATTGGGTTTTCCACATCAGGTACCGGTGCGCCGATGAGTGACTCCTCATAGGGACCCCTAACGCCCTTCTCATCCCTGGGCGAGGCATTCCAGGTGCTGGGAACCACCATCTGATAGTTCTTGATACGGTGGTCTTTAATCTCCACCCAGTGCGCTAGAGCTCCCCGAGGTGCGTCCCACGCCCCCATACCACGAGCCCTATTTGGCACCGGCTTCTCTTTCATCCCGACGATTGGGCCAGCAGTAGCCAGCTCAATCAGCCGGTCAATCCAGCCCAGTCCTGCCTCACCGATTATCTTTGACTCAACGGCACGGCAGAAGTGACGGGCGACCGCCCCCGGTTTACCGCCTGCCTTTATCAGGTTCATCAGTTCAGAGTATTGATTAACCAGCCCACGGGACAGAGGGCCAACTTCCATGGGCAAGCCGTTGTAGCGTGGCGCTTTGACGAAGGAATAAGCGCCTTGCTTCCTCGGGTTAAACTCGGTGACGCCGACACTAGGATGAAGGCTGGTGGCACCACGAGGGTAGTTATACCACGAATACTCGACCCCCTCAGTAATTTGGCTAAAGTCAACCGCTTGTGCCGGGCTGGTCGCACCGCCGGCAATAACGCCACCCTTTATTAGGTGGTTGCTCCCGCCTAAGGCATAATCGGCACGGCTGGTGGGATTATTCTGAGGGAACATCGGGTAGCATAAGTAGTTACCGTGAGCGGCGCCCAGACCTGCTGTGGCTAGAGGCAGTAGCGGCCCGGTGCCCACCGCCACCACATCAGGAATATAAACTTCATTTACAAACTTTAACTGTTCCTCCCATAGGGCTCTAAACTCCATAAGCCCCCCCACTGAAGGGGTAGCCGTACAGCCACCCACCAATATGGTTGCCGGGTTGGGTTGTATGCCGGAAATTATATTAAGCATCTTTTGTGACTTGGCTTTTAGCTCGACCGACTTAATGTAATGGGATACCAGAGTTGTTACCACTTCCGGGTCGGCGACAGAGAACTCGTCTGGTGTGTAACGGGGGGTAAAGGGGGAGGTATCATTCTTTTCGACGAGACTTACTATCTTATCCCTGACCGCCTGCAGATGTGGGTCAATGCCTTTATAACCAGCCACAGCCATAATGTCCAGATAGTCAAGCGCCGACAGCACGTAGAAATGGATATAATGGTCGTGCATGTACATGCCGGAGCAAAAAAGGTTGCGCATTATTCTGCCCGCTTCCGGGACTTCAATATCAAAGGCTTGATCAAGGGCCTGGGCCGCGGCGATAGCATGCACTCCCTCACATACGGCACAAACACGGCTGGTTATGTAGGGAGCATCCCTCGGGTCTTTGTCCTTAAGCAGCACCTCCCAACCCCGTGCCATAGTGCCAGATGACCAGGCATCTTTGACTACACCATTTTCCACCTCTACCTCAATCTTGAGGTGACCCTCTATTCGGGTAATGGGGTCAATTACAATACGCTGTGCCATGATCAACTCTCCTTCTTACCTGCTTTTTCGTTATTCTTCCGTTCAGTCAAGCGGCTCACAATCATGTCAGCACCAATACCGGCGGCAGCAACACCGGCTACGGTTGCCATTACCTTGTCTATGTCTGTCCGGCCGATGCCCGGTAGTTCCACCTCAAATTTACGTTCATATAGCGGGCTGAAAGATTCGTAGAACTCGGGTTCGGAGCACCCCACGCAAGGGGTGTTGGCCTGGATACAGTAGTTTGTCCGTTGGTTCCATAACCGTTTCCAGCAGTCCTGGTATGCCCAGGGGCCGCGACAGCCCTTGAGGTAAAGACACCATTCATGTTGAGTTGGGTCTCCCCAATCGGTCATAAAACGTCCGGCGTCAAAATGTCCGCGCCGCTCACAGTTGTCGTGTTGTAAGGTGCCGTAAAAGGCTAAAGGACGGTTGAACTTGTCCAACGGTGGCACTGTGCCAAAGGTCAGGTAATGGACAATCACTGCCACCAGCCGCTCAGGGTGCACCGGGCAGGTCGGCAGGTTGATTACCGGTTTGCCAGCAGTTACATCGTCAAAGTAGTGATGCCGTTGGGTGCTACGAAACAGGTAGCCAACGGCATCAGTGGGACCAGCCCCAGGTATACCCCCAAAGGTAGCGCAGGCACCAACGGGGATGATAGCTGCTGCATTGCTTGCCGTTTCCCGCACAATATCCTTAAAGGTCCTGCCACCGACAGTGCAGAAGAGGCCATCCTCAGCTACCGGAATTGAGCCCTCTATCACCAGGAGGTAACCACCTTCTTTGATTGTCTTGGCTAGGGCTTCCTCAGCCTGATGTCCAGAGGCAGCCATGGCTGTCTCGTGGTAACGCAACGAGATAGTATCAAGTAGTATTGAGGTCGCTGGTGGTTCTAAGCTGTTCAGGAAAGACTCAGTGCAACCAGCACAGTCCTGCCCCTCCAGCCACACTACCGCCTGCTTACCCAGGGACTCTTCCAGAGCTTTCGCTACGTGTGGTGTTAACGCTTGGCTAAGTCCCAGAAGGGCAAGCGATGCACTGGCTATTTTCATGAAGTCTCTACGAGTGATTTCGGTCGATCTTAATGTGAATATGTCCATGCAAACTCCTTTCTGCTATTATTTAATACCCTACTGCCTCCAAAAGGGCCTGTTTTCATAGCCAATATGGACCTGCCTGCAGATTTCAGTGAGATTTCCGGTTGACTGCTCATCTCAAACCGGAAAGAAAGACCGACAGAACGGAGTGACATCATGAAATCAGAGGGGAGAAAGAAATAAAAGCGCCTATTAAAGAAATAGGCGCAATTTAGAATACACGTCAGCACTGTGCCTCCTCAGTAGGCATCACCATTTCCCGTAATACCTCCGAAACTTACCGTCACACGGTTGACAACCGTACAATAAATTCCAACTCGAAGAGTCCTATTCAGCTGTCAAAACCACGATAGTTTAGCACATTTAAAAGGCATGGTCAAGAATAGGGTTATTTTCTTACGAAAAACGGGTAGTTTTTGGTGAATGGTGGGATACAACTGCTGTTGCTCTAAGTCTGCGAAGGTAGGACAATATATATAGGATTAATATAATTATATAATAAATTCGTCGTTCAGGGGAATGTTCATGAAAGGATTCACGCAAGGTCTGGGGAATGTTATTTTAGCAGTGCTTGTTATCTGTCTAACGCCTCTACTTATTTGGGTAAGAGCCGGTATTGCAGTTTACCAAGACAGGAGAGAAGCAAATCTGTTACGACAAGCGCTCCCGAGTTTGGTATGCGCTATTAACACTGATTGTCCTCTAGGTTTTGTATGCGTAAGAGGATATTGCGTGCCCGAGAAAAGCTGATAGTCATTGTGCTAGTATCAGTACGCCTTAGATAGAGGAATTGCCACCCTTATGATACGTTATCTAAACGGATGGGGTGGTAATTTTGTCGTTTACGTGAGATATAATCAGTGTATTTTTATCCCTTAATGTTACTATTCGGATAAGTAATTCTTTAATCTCCTTTAGAGAGTTCCGGTAGAGATGTTCTCTCAGGTAAATGAGTCTTAATGCGGCCTCCAAGCGATCTTCAATTTCACTCTGTAGCCTTGCTAGTTTATTATCTGGTAGCTCTCCACTTGTAAGTTGCTCAATACCCCATGGCTTTTGTATTCTGATGATTATGTCCTCTGGTGGCACTTCGAAATAGTCAGCAATAGTGCATTTATCAGCCCGGTGCCGCTAGATGCACTGGAACACTACCGGCTGATTCATGGTTCCGACATCCGGGTAATACTGCCTGAAGGGGGGACCGTGCCGGTGATAAAAATCTTTGAATATATTGAATGAGTCCCAAATTAAGCCAATTGCGAAACGTCTAATTTTGAAGCCCCAGAAACCGTGCAGACATCAAAGAGGAGTTGTCTTCAGACCGAGCCAAGGTAATATCCTGCTATGTAGGTTCTCTGCATAACCTCAATTGGGTAGCCCGGCCGTCCAGAGCCGTTGGTGAGAATTTGTCGATTCCATGCAGTAGTTCGGTTGAAAGGCGATCTGCCCCATTTACATAAGCTTATTATTTACGTCCAAGACTTGACAGTCCACACGGCTGTATGGTAAAAAGTTGCGATTTGTGAGAAGAATCTGCTACATTTGAGGAGGGATAATGAAGGCTATTATTGTTGCCGCCGGCCCCAGCAATCGTCTGCTGCCAATCACCAACGAAAAACCAAAATGCCTTTTGGAAGTTGGCGGGCAAACCATTCTTAAGAGGGCACTGAAGGCGCTGAGAGAAAACGGGATTGAGAATGTTGTGGTGGTGAGAGGATACCACAGCAACCTTAACAACTATCCGAACATAACCTATTACGAGAATCCAAACTTTAGAAACAACAATATCCTCAGGTCTCTATTTTACGCCGAGAATGAAATGAGCGACGATTTCATCTTCTCCTATTCTGATATCCTCTACAGCAAGGAAATTGTGAAGAAACTCATCCACAGCAAGGCAGATGTTGCTCTGATAGTCGATGTTAACTGGGCTCAACACTATGAAGGGCGTGACCAGCATCCAATCTCCGAAGCCGAGCTGGTCAAGGTTGAAAGCGGCAGGGTGGTAAAAATCGGCAAGGAAGTGGTGAGCCCGGAAGAGGCTTACGGCGAGTTTATCGGACTTGCCAAGTTCACTAAGTCAGGAGTTGAGGCTATGAGAGCAGTCTACCATAGGGCAGAAGAATGCCCCACTGCTCCCTTTCAGCATGCAGCCTCCCTGGAGAAAGCGTACATGACCGACATGATCCAAGAGCTTGTGAATAGCGGTTCACTAGTTAAGAGCGTTGACATCAAAGGCGGCTGGATGGAAATCGACACCCCGCAAGACTTGGAACGAGCTAGACAACTATTTAGCTCCTGAAGCCAAAGGGGAAATAGAAAGGAGCACCCCCGTTGCCATCATCCACAGAACAATCCTATAGCTACTGGCGCAAACGAATCTTAATATCCGTCTGGATAAGCTATGCCATGTTCTACATCGGACGGGTAAATATGTCCATTGCCATCCCCGGAATTATGGACGAGTTTGGCTATACCAAGACAATAATGGGGGGAGTATTAGCCGCCCTGTTTGGTGCCTATGCCTTCGGTCAATTTGTCAATGGTCAGCTGGGGGACAAGTTTGGTGGTAGAATCATGGTTTCCCTGGGCCTGATACTGAGCGCTTTATTCAATCTACTTTTTGGTTTTTCCCCTACCCTCACTGTCATGGTCGTCATCTGGGCGCTCAACGGGTATGTGCAATCCATGGGCTGGGCACCCAGCGTCAAGACAATCGCTAACTGGTTCCCACGACAAATGAGGGGTAGAATCGGTGGAATCCTGGGCTCAAGCTACCAGATAGGAAATGCGCTCTCCTGGCTGCTGGCTGGGTTACTAGCCGCTTATCTGGATTGGAGATGGCTCTTCTGGGTTCCGGCAGTGTTTCTGGTGGCAGCCGCTATCCACTGGTACATCAGGGGACGCAATGCCCCTGAAGTGGTTGGCCTCCCCAGTATAGAAGAGGAAGAGCAGGGTAAGAAAAGAGAGGAGGCCCTGCCCGACCATCATCTGGGTTTCAAATACACTCTAAGGACGGTGCTAGCCAGCCCACATATATGGTGCATGGCTTTTGGTTTGTTTTTCCTGAATATAGTCAGATACGGTTTCATGGATTGGGCGCCAACCTACATGTTTGAAGTGCAGAAGGCGCACATCTCGGTAGCCGCCTATAAAGCTATGGCTATCCCCCTCGCTGGCTCACTGGGAGCCCTCTTTGCCGGTTGGCTATCGGACAAGGTTTTTCACTTGCGAAGAGCACCCGCCAGCGCCATTATGCTTCTTGCTCTGGGATTCTTCACCTGGCTATTCCCCCAAGTTCCAGCGGCAAACTGGGTGGCGTCTCTGGCAGTGTTAATAATGATCGGCTTCTTGACCTACGGACCCCACGTTGCCATCGTTACCTACGCACCTATGGATTTTGGCACCAGAAAAGCGGCTGCCTCAGCGGCTGGCTTTATCGATGGCATGGGCTACATCGGCGCCGCCATCACTGGTATAGCTTCTGGATTTCTTGCCGACCAATTCGGTTGGAATGCTGCTTTCTACCTGTGGATGGGAGGTGCCTTTGGGGCCGCTTTCCTGATGCTGCTAATCTGGAATTATAGACCCAAAATTGTTGAATATCACTAATTTATCCACTTAACCCGCTTTTGCCCTTTACCTTTATTTAGCAACCTACCCCCTCCTTTGTAAACATACTTGACAATTTGAATTTTTTGATTACAATGGGGGCATCAACAGGGTTCTAGCCGGGACAAAAGTAGCTGGTTGAACCTTATCTCAATTTATCTTCATGACCGCCCCTGAGAGGTGAGGAAAAAGTGGGCGAAAGGGGGTGGTGGCTTAGAAATAATAACCGCAGAAATTATTTAGACGGCCCAACTCGAGGACTAGTCTCCACCGGAAATGGCTTCCCAGCAGTTTCTAAGAAAGGAGGTAAAACGCCATTAAGAAACTAGGTTTATTTACGTGGATTATCATCGGTTTTGCCGTAGGCATCATTGCCGGCCTCGTGGCAGGCGACCTAATGTTAGCACTTAAACCCTTCGGTGACCTTTTCGTCCGCCTACTTAAGATGCTGATAGTGCCACTGGTATTCGCTACCCTAGTCGTAGGTGTAGCCAGTATCTCCCCGGCAAAACTAGGCAGAATGGGCGGCTGGGCACTACTATTCTATTATGGTACCGGTATCATTGCCGTTTCCATTGGTTTAATACTGGCTAATGTCACCAGAATAGGCACCGGCATGCCGATTGGTGAACTAGCCGCGGTAGAAGCCAAAGCGGCCCCAGCTCTATCTCAAGTTCTGCTGAACATAGTGCCAACTAACCCGGTTGGGGCGATGGCACAGGGGCAAATACTACCCATCATCTTCTTCGCCATCCTCTTTGGCATTGCCTTAAATCTGGCCGGGAAGGTGGCCGAACCGTTATACAACATAATAGACGGCATGGCTAATGCGATGTTTAAGTTGGTGAGGATAGTATTATACTATGCTCCCATCGGGGTGTTCGCGCTAATCGGCTGGACAGTGGCGAAATATGGCGCAGCTGTTCTACTCCCATTTGCCGCTCTAATCGCCGTCTGCTACCTAGGGTACATACTTCATGTTGGAATAACCTACTCGCTGCTACTCAGATTCGTGGCCAAAGTAAATCCGTGGAAATGGCTGACGGCGATTAAGGAAGCCCCAGTCTTTGCCTTTGTTACCTGTAGCAGTTCGGCAACCCTACCGGTAACCATGAGGGTGTGCCGGGAAAACACCGGGATGTCCAAGGAGACCAGCGGTTTTATTCTACCCGCCGGGTCTACCCTTAACATGGATGGAACCGGATTATACCAAGGTGTGGCGGCAATATTCCTAGCCAATGCCTTTGGGATGGATATCGGTATTGTCGGGAATATCACCATCCTTATCACCGCCCTCTTGGCCTCAATTGGTACCGCCGGGGTTCCTGGAGCCGGCCTCATCATGCTAATGGTGGTAATGGGCGCAGTCGGGATTCCACTAGAGGGTGTAGCCATTATTGCCGGCATTGATAGGATACTTGATATGGGGCGAACCGCAGTTAATATAATTGACGATACCGTATGTGCCGCCGTCATATCTCGGTTTGAGGGAGAAAAACTCTCGCCAGAAGTAGTGGTAGGGTAAGGCAACAGCTTAATGAAGATGGACTAGATAACCCTCGGGGGTAAGGTTATTGATGTAATAAAAAAGAGAGCACGGAAAAGTTCAGTGTTGGTGCCGTGATTAAATTTATGAGAGGGGTTAGTACTGCTAAACAGGTTCGGCCGAACCTGTTTAGCAGTCTTGTTTAATGATGAGGATTAATTATATATGTTCCAGATGTCACCGAAGGTTTGATGTAAATACCCTTGCCTATAAATGCGAATGTGGCGGTGCCTTTGAATTAGAAAAGGGGCTGCCAAAACTCCCCATAACTAGATTAAGCAGTAGAGCCAATTCTATCTGGAGATACCGAGAGGTTCTTCCTGTAGTTAAGGACGAAAATATTGTTACCCTTGGTGAAGGGATGACACCCTTAATAAAAGAAAGGATTTTTGATAAAGAGATTCTATTAAAATTGGACTATTTATTTCCTACCGGGTCCTATAAGGATAGAGGCGCCAGTGTGCTGGTAAGTAAGATAAAGGAGCTGGGTATAAAAATTATTGTCGACGATTCTTCAGGTAATGCTGGCGCGGCAATTTCTGCCTACTGTGCCAAAGCTGGGATTACCTGTGAAATTTATTGCCCGGAGACCGCCTCAGAAGGCAAACTGGTCCAGATAAGGCTATATGGAGCCAAGCTCAATAAAATCCCCGGTTCACGAGAAAATACCGCCAAGGCTATTCAGGAAAGAGCCAAGAAGGTATATTATGCTTCCCATAACTGGAATCCCCTTTTTATCGAAGGGACGAAAACGGTTTTCTATGAGATTTGTGAGCAACTAGATTGGAAGGTTCCTGACTCTATTATTACGCCGGTCGGTTACGGAAGTATAATTTTAGGAGTTGCCTGGGCAGGGAAGGAGTTAATGGAGATGGGCGTAATTGACCACCTGCCCAAGCTGGTTGCAGTACAGACGGAGGCTATCCCCCCGATTTATGACGCCTTTAGAAAGGGAGAAGCAAAAGTTACCCCCCTGACTCAAGCCCGGCATACTTACGCCGAGGGGATTGCCTGCACCAACCCAATCCGTGGTGAAGAAATATTGAAGGTCCTCCGGGAAACCGATGGAGAAGTAATAAAAGTCTCCGAAGAGGAAATTACTGAAGGAATAAAGATTCTGGCTCAGCAGGGAATATATGTTGAACCTACCTCCGCGGTAGTAATCGGAGCTATAAAGAAATCGCTTAAGGTAGAAGAGGGTAAAACTAACGTGGTAATTCTAACCGGTAGCGGCTTAAAGGCTACCGATAAAATGTTAAAAATTCTTGGAGAATTTACCGCTAAAGAAAAGGCTTAAACATTGGCTAAAGGGGGCTAAGGAGAAAAGATGAAAAAGAACCCCCTAAAAATAACTGATGTCACCTTTCGTGATGGACACCAATCCCTGCTGGCTACCCGAATGCGAACCGAGGATATGGCAGCCATCGCCGAGGAAATGAACAAAGCGGGTTTCTACTCTATGGAGGTCTGGGGTGGTGCCACCTTTGATGTCGCCACCAGGTTTTTAAATGAAGACCCATGGGAGAGACCGCGCCTCCTGAAAAAGTTGATGCCAGACACCCCCCTGCAAATGCTGCTTCGGGGGCAGAACCTGGTCGGCTATCGCCACTACGCTGATGATGTGGTTATCGCCTTCGTCCATCACGCCGCTGAGGTTGGGATTGACATCTTTCGGGTATTTGATGCCCTAAATGATGAGCGCAATCTCGAAACCTCCGTCAAGGCAATTAAGGAATGTGGTAAGCACGCCCAGCTTTCTATCTGCTACTCCCTCACCGAGCCTAAAATGGGTGGGGCGGTATTTAACCTTGATTATTTTGTAAATAAAGCCCTCATCCTCCAGGATATGGGGGCAGATAGCATATGTATCAAGGATATGGCTGGACTTTTGGCTCCTGATGATGCCTACACCCTGATTAAGGCACTTAAACAAGTTCTAAAGGTACCGGTGCAGCTACACACCCACTATACCAGTGGTATGGGGTCAATGACCTCTCTAAAGGGTATTGAAGGCGGGGTGGATATTATTGATACCGCCCTGGCTCCCTTTGCTCTGCGTTCCTCGCACCCAGCTGTGGAACCTATCGTCACTGCCCTAAAGGGAACTCCTAGAGACACTGGGCTTGACTTAGCCCATCTGCGTAAGTTAGGAGATTATATTGAGTCTATAGCACCTAAGTATCGAGACTTCTTGAGTCAAACCCGAATGTCAGTTATTGACACTGGCGTGCTACTGCACCAAATTCCAGGGGGCATGCTGTCTAACCTAACGGTTCAGTTACGACAGTCTAGCGCCCTGCATAGGATTAACGAGGTGTATGAAGAAATACCAAGAGTCCGAAGAGAGCTAGGTTACCCACCACTGGTTACACCAACCAGCCAAATTGTCGGGGTCCAAGCGGTTCAGAACGTGCTTGTTGGCAGGTATAAACTGATATCAAATCAGGTAATGGACTATTGCTACGGACTATACGGAAAGTCGCCGGTACCCATTGACCCTGAGGTGCGGGAATTAGTGCTCAAGTACTATAAGCGGGGACAGACCCCCGTGACCTGCCGGCCGGCTGATTTGCTTGAGCCAGAATTAGATAAAGCCAGAGAGGCGGTCAAAGATTTCTCTCAGGATATTGGTGATGTGCTCACCGCTGCTATCTACCCCACCACTGGGCTACGCTTCCTGAAGTGGAAGTATGGCCTGGAAACGCCACCTCCCGAGGTAAAGCCAAAGACTCTGGAGGATATACAGCGTGAAGATGAGCTTATCGCTAAGGCAAAAGCCGGCAAGTTAGTCGAGAAGCGATGAAATAATTCACCGCCTAGGAAGCGGCAAATTTTTAAAATTAAAAGAGGGAGGTAATAGGCAAAATGATAGAAGTTTCAACGCAAAATGCCCCAAAACCAGCCGGACATTACTCACAGGCGATAATTCACAATAATATCGTTTACGTTTCTGGACAGCTACCAATAGATCCAAAAACTGAAGAGAAACGCATTGGCTCGATTGAGGAGCAAACAGAGCAAGCGTTAAAGAACGTATCCGAGATACTTAAAGCCGCGGGTTGCAACCTAAATCGAGTTATTAAAACTACGGTTTATGTTTCGGACATTAAATTATGGGGTCGGGTAAATGCTGTATATTCCAATTTTTTTGGCGACCATCGTCCGGCACGTGCTGTAGTACCAACCAGAGATTTACATTTTGGTTTTCAAATAGAAATCGAAGCTATTGCTGCCGTTGAATAAATAATCTTTTAGCTGGAAAGAAGCAATAAGGATAACCTAAAATGCCTATGCATGCCCTGGTATCGCTCAAACTCTTTTGTGGGGTAAGCTTCCCTTTCTCCGAGTTTTAGCCAGCGGCAGTTCCATTAATGAAGGTAGCAACTTTACTCTGTAATGGCTAGGTTTAATCAGAGAGCAAACAAAAGGGCAAATCGTCAGTGAAGATGGTCCAGAGCCCTATCCACCCCTTTTTTGAAGCTAATATAGCCCTATACTGCCGTTTTTGGGACTTCCCAGTTAGGGCATGCCAAAGAAATAATTAGACCAAACCACCAAGAAGGACTGCCAGCGCCCCTGTCGGTAGGTCGGCTTGGCCGTCAGCGACTTTGACATATCACCCCTTCATTGGTAAGCTGTATTAACCTCCGCAATGCAGACGGAGTCAGACGCAAGCCAGTAGCTAAAACAGGTTTTGAGGAGGTAATGTCCACCTTATTAATATTACTAAACGCTTAGTAATATTAAATGTAGGGGGCTAAACTGAATAGTCTTACCCCTGTTTTTGACCACCTTGCCGTTTCTCCTTGCGGTTGCAACTAAGATTCAAATTTCCCCGGCGGTACTTACCACTGACAGGCTTATCTCAAAGATTGTATTTATGGGGTAAAATGTCTAAAAAGAAAGCGAAAGTTTTGTGTCAGAATCTGTGGAAGGTCTTCGGACTTCATCCTGAAAGTGTATTGGAGCTTGCCGACAATGGTGTGACCAAACAAGAAGTCCTAGAGCAGACCGGGCATGTTATAGCCGTAAAGGATGCCTCATTTGAGACTCATGAAAACGAGACTTTCGTTATCATGGGGCTATCCGGGAGTGGAAAATCAACCCTTGTCCGCTGCATTAACCGGCTCATGGAACCAACCAAGGGCACCATACTCATTGACGGAGTAGACATCGCCAATATGAATGACGCCGAACTCAGGGAGCTTCGCCGTCATAAGCTGAGCATGGTGTTCCAAAGCTTTGGGCTACTCCCCCACCGTTCCGTGCTGGACAATATTTCTTTCGGTCTGGAAGTCCGGGGGGAGCACAAGAAGGAAAGGAAGGAAAAGGCCAACCAGGCCTTAGAGATGGTAGGACTGAAGGGCTGGGAAAAGAGCCGGATATATGAACTCAGTGGTGGGATGCAGCAGCGGGTGGGACTGGCTCGGGCTTTGGCGGTGGGCCCTGAGATACTGCTTATGGATGAGCCTTTCAGTGCTCTGGACCCGCTCATCCGGCGGCAGATGCAAGACGAATTCATAAACCTGCGCTCGGTAATGAAGAAGACGGTGGTCTTTATTACCCATGACCTTCTTGAAGCACTTAAACTGGGCGACCGAGTCGCCATCATGAAAGACGGGGAGATAGTGCAGATCGGTAGCCCAGAAGAGATAGTAGCCCAACCTGCTGATGGGTATGTAAGCGAATTCGTAAAAGACGTGCCTCGGGTGAAGGTAATTCCCGCCCAAAGCATCATGGAGGAGCCCCCGGTAATAGTCGAGAGCGATGAGAGCCTTGAGGCGGCCATAGAAAAAATGAAAACGAAGCATGTCCCGGTGGCCTTCATTACGCATAATAGAGGCACACTCAAAGGGACGGTGACCATGGAACAGGCTGTTGCTGGAGCGCAGAATGGATTGAACCGGGCTGGAGAGGTAGCCCAATCGGAATTTTCCTCCGTCTCCCCAGATACCACACTGGAGGAATGCCTGCACCCGGTAGCGGAGGACGAAACACCAGTGGCCGTATTGGATGAAAAGCAACACTTACTCGGGATAATCACCAGATCGGCACTGCTACAAGCTATCCAATCGGACACTGCTGGTGACGGCGAAAGCTAATGTACAGGATGACGAAGATTTACTCTGCCTTTAGCGGCAATAGAGACCTTCCAGTGTTGGCTCGTCTTCCCCCAATCTCCAAGTCTTTACTGCGAAGAGAAATGATGCACTCTTAACCTACCTATCAGAGATACCGGAATCAAAGAAAGGAGAGGATTACGAATGAGAAAAGTACTGATGGTTTTATTAGCAGTGGTATTATCACTAAGCATGGTCTTGGTAGGCTGTGCCGAAGAAGAAGCCGGCCTCAAGCCGGTTATCAAGGTCACTGACCTCAACTGGGGCAGCGCTCACTTCCAGGCTGAGGTAGCCAAAATAATCATCGAGGAGGGATACGGTTACCCCGTGGAGCTTGTTCCGGGAAAGACCGTCAACATGTGGCAGGCGCTGCGCCTGGGTGAAGTTGAGGTGTATATGGAGGCCTGGACTGCCAACATGAAGGAGATAGTGGAGGAGGCCCTTGCCGCCGGCGATGTCGTCGAATTGGCTCTTGCCAACGACGATAACTGGCAGAGCCTGTTTGTCGTGCCCACCTATGTCATCAAAGGTGACGCTGAACGTGGCATTGAGCCGATGGCGCCGAACCTGAAGAGCGTTGCCGACCTTGACCAGCCGCAGTACAAGGAGCTCTTCCAGAACCCGGAGAACCGGGACAAGGGCATGATTCCGAGCTGCCTGCCTGGTTGGGAATGCGAGTTAATCAACCAAGAACAGCTGGCGGCCTATGGGCTTGACGACGACTATGACCTGATCAATCCCGGTAGCGACACCGCCCTCTTTGCTGGCCTGGCGGGTGCTTATGAAAAGGGCGAACCCTATATAACCTATTTGTGGGGCCCCACCTGGATTGCCGGTAAACTTGACCTGACACTGC
>Ga0209978_10000055_pt1 | contig 34615 bp, 42 predicted proteins | sample BentaG_FD_182805 | JGI IMG/M metagenome (GOLD analysis project Ga0209978, IMG submission 182805) | Deep subsurface microbial communities from South Atlantic Ocean to uncover new lineages of life (NeLLi) - Benguela_00093 metaG (SPAdes)... | ecosystem: Environmental > Aquatic > Marine > Oceanic >... | reverse complement strand
GCTTCCTTGCTTCTTGCATAGCCTCAGCAATAGCCGGATGGGGGTCTTAGTCGCTTTGAAAACCAATCAGCTATGCATTAGTCAACGTACTCTAAATGCTTCTATGTCTCAGCAGGCGCACCTATTGTATACTGGTTACAAAAGGCTCTCGTCAAGATATCTGAATGAATATTCTTTGATTACACCTTCATCTGTGATCATGATAAAGCTTTGAATGCCCTCCATGTATTGTCCCCAATCACTTCGGAACAAGGCTAATTTCTGAGAATAATCTCTGTAGTCTTTATGCAGGGACATAATTACCCCAGTCATGCCCAGTCCTTCTCCTGTAGAGGCGAAAAATGCATTTGGAAACTTTGCTGCATATTCCCTTACTTTTTTAATAGATTCTTCGGACACTATTTTCGGATCCATTTTAACGAAGGTGAGCGCAAATATTTCAAAGCCTAGTTTTCTCCAATCAGGAATAATTGTATAACCCCTGATGAAGCTTTCCCGCTCAAGTTTGTTGCGAGTTCTTGTAATGGTTGGCTGCGAAACTCCTAACTTTTTGGCTAGGCGCCTATCGCTTTATTTAGAGTTTCTTAGTAATTCTATTAATAATTTCTTGTGAAGTTTCTTTCGCATAATTAAGAATACGCAACAATTGAATTTACATCTTTTGGTTAAAGAATCTGTGACTTTTTGGCCTTGGTTGGATATCTCCAACTTGTTGCGTGAATTTTTTGTTCTTCGTTAATTGCCTCGATAAAAAATGTGTTTAGCGATTACACGACGTAGTAGTCGACGACTTTCTTCATTCGTTTTGGCGCCATTTGTTTGCTTAGTTTTTTGAGGATGCGAATCATCTGTGGCTGAAAACGTGCAAGATCGGTGAGCGTCACCAGTCCCACGAGTCGTCCGCTTTCAACTACTGGAAGTTTTTTTATTTTCAGTTTAAACATCAGTTTGGCAGCCTCTTCTAAGTCCATGTCTGGTTCCACGACGATGAGAGGTTTTGACATCACCGTCTCCACTTTTGTCTTTCTAGGGTTTTTTGTTTGGCTTACAACTCTAGTTAGTAAGTCTCGTTCTGTTAGTATGCCGACTGCTTTCCTGTTTCTGGTGGCAATTAGGCAGCCGATTTCAAATCTGTTCATCACGTCTGCTGCTTCTTTTATCGTTGACTTTTCGTCTATCGTAATGACTTCTTTCACCATCGCATCTTCAACCTTTAAGGACATAGATTCACAACCACATTAGTATTCTGAACTCGGCATATAAGCTAACACGGATTTACGGTTGGCTTCTTTTTAGGTTTTGTCTCTACATGGGAAGACAGACATGTGGCGGCACTCTTTCTCTTACACGCACTACTTGTTTTTTTTCTGTTTCTTGAAGAAAGCTTCGTAGGCTCATGTATTAATGCTCTCTCCTTCACGATGTTCCTGTTCTGCTTTGCTAACTGTGGTTACTCTTTCGAAGAGTTTCATGAGGACTGGATTTGCTTCGGTTTCACTTACAGTTTTGAGGTATACGGAAACGAGTCCTATCTTCCCAGTTTTGGCGGCGAGACGTTCTGCTAGCATACGTGCTGTTGTGGTGTTTCTATCCCCCAAAAGCACTGAAGATAAAAGCGGTTGAATTCGTAGTTCAGTAGTAGATGGCACAGATGCTGCTAAGGTGCCTAGCTGGTCTTCCGCTTCGCTAAGTAGAACCAAACTCGCATTTTTGGTCTCCATGTAGATAGCTAAAAAGTGCATGTTTTTCTCTGAAATTTCTTCTTTCACGATTGTTGCTCTGGGCATTCAAGTCACCATGTCATAATTAGCTTTGTATTGTCAGTATTTAGTGTTTAGTGACGGTTGTTTGAAGAAGGATTTTAGCCTATTCAAGCCTCTTTATTACGTGGTATCCAAACTTCGTTTTTATTACAGGTGAAATCTGTCCTTTTTGAAGGACGAAAGCTGCTTTCTCGAATTCCTTCACCATCTTTCCTCTCCTGAACGTTCCAAGGTCTCCTCCACGCTTTCCCGACGGACAGAGCGAGACCTGCTTCGCGATGTTTGCAAACTTTTCCCCTTTCTTCAACCGTTCCAGAACCGCATTTGCCTCTTTCTCGGTTTTTACAAGGATATGGGCGCAATGAACTTTGTTTGGCATAAAGATTGATTACGTTAATCTGTTTATAATAGTTATTCACAGATTGTGCGCATAGAAACGAAGATTCTAGGAAAATCATGTTTTCTATTCATAGGAAACCTATTTAAGTCTTTTTGGGTAATACTATAATTCGGTAGTTTTGAATGTATCCTTACGAATTGAAAGCTACCAAGAAAGGAGAAAAACTAATTGAAGAGAACAGTTGAGCAAGTATCTCTTTCAGTATCGATGCTCATTTTAGTGTTTTCAATATCAGCAAATATACCAAACGCTGTAGCTGCAGAATCAGCAACGAGAGGACCTAGAACTGAAGACCTCATCATTAACTTCTATCAAAACATAACTATGGCATATTCGGCGTTGAAGACGGGCGAAATCGACATAATTGGCTATGAGCTCACAACAGATCTGTTTGAGGACGCAATTAACGACGCCAACATCGTGTTAGCTCCTGCTGCCGACCAAGGGATGTACCAGTTTGACATCAACAACAACTGCACCATTTCTACTTATCCTGGCATACGTTCGCCCACAAATTACCAAGGCTTTAGACAAGCCCTCGCATTCTTAGTTGACAAAGACTACATCGTGGAGACGATTTGTGAAGGTTTCGCTGAAAGAATCGACCAGCCAATAGCAGCACCGCACAAAGGTTGGCGAAACGAATCCTATTGGTTTCCAAACTATCCCTACGAATATAATCCCCAAGCAGCAGCAGACACATTGGATGCAGCCGGCTTCATGCAAGGCACTGCAGATAACCCATACTACGATCCGGCGTTTCCAAGTTCTGCCAAAAAAATCCGAACCTACCCTGCAGATCACCCACAAAAAGCAGGACAAGACTTAGATGAATTGATCGCCGTGATTAGATTTGACGATTCCAGACGGTTTGCGGCTGGCAATTTGCTTGTCGACAACATGAGAAAGCATGGTATACCTGTGACCGTACCGTACCCAGTTCTCACGGAAAGGGTGTTTCGTGGCATGGATTACCACATTTACACAGGTGGATGGAGCCTTGGAAGATTCCCGCCTATATACTTGTACTCCTTGTATGGCCATCCCTTTTGGTATAGCTGGGGCCCAAACTACGTTACTGGCGTTGACTGCAATGGCAGCCCCAACTATCCCAAACTGGATCAACTTCTATACGAAGCTAACTATGATCTTATCCGCGATGAGATTGTCGAGAATACTATGAAAGCTTTGGGCTACTTCACCGAACAATGTATAACCATCCCGTTGTTTAGCAATGTGGGCTACTGGGCTTACAGCAAGAACCTGCTTGGCGTCGTTAACATGGAGGGTTTTGGACCTGAAAACGATTATACCTTTATGAACGCCTACAAGGCAGACGGATCAACCATCGGATTTGGAACTATAGGCCTGCCTGTGACTATGAACATCATCTACTCAGACTGGTTCTACGACATGCAATGCTTAGACAGAATGAACCTCCACGGAGGTCTCGATGTCCATCCATACGAACTTTCAGTTGATCAAGCTGGTTTTGTTCGTGACTGGAAGATTGGATTCTGGAATGATAGCGGTGTGAATAAATCAAAAATTACAAAGTGGCTCAGAAATGATTCCTATTTTGCAGAACCAGTAACAGGTAATCAGAAAGCAAACATTAACGCTGGCCACTTCTTCTTCAGCGCTTGGTACATAATTCAAGCCCCAGCAGACTGGTGGAGTTCCACGTTCGACTCCCTTCATCACATTGACATTGTCGATACGCAACAGGTTGACATTTACTTCGACTCCTTAAGCTACTGGAACACCTACAAAGCTGCCGGGTACATTCTGCCAATGGATACGTGGATGCAGCAACCCACACTTGGAAGCCAGAGCACGGAAACTTTCGTTGAAGGAATCAACCTTACAACTCCAGGCCCTGTCAACTTAAGCGGCAAGCCAGTCTGGATAAACTCGGTAACAGTGAACGGTACACATCTAAACATGTTCAGCGAGTACAACATAATTGAACAAAACGAATTGCCATATGACCCAGAGGGTAAGCTGGAAGTTTTCGTAAACCTGACAGCCAACGCAATAGTTGTTGTAGACTACTGGCAATATGGAGACGCCATCGGCTACACACCTGGCGATTTGTCTTGGCAGACAATCTTTGAGGGCGCTGGGATGTACTACGCAACCGCGTTCACTCCTGGAGTAGATGGTAGCCTGACGCTGAAGCGGAATCCCTACTACTGGATGGAAACACCACTTTTAGGTGAGATCGACTTCGCCTGGAAATTCGAAACCGGACCAAAACCGCGCGGTGGCAGCTACAAAATCGACATCTACGACATAGTGACTGCTGTAGGAGCCTATGGCTCTCAAGGAACTGGCAAGCCAGACAAGAACTGGTTTCCAGGCGCTGACGTGGCTCCGAACGGCGGCGTAATTGACATCTTCGACATGGTCACTATTGTCAGCAAATACGGACAAACATCGGCTCCATAAAATCCCAAATGACGCGCACCGCTCAGATTCTTCAGTACGCTATCTAGTTGATAGCATAAATGGAAAGAGAGAGAAAACGAGCTATATAGATGAGGCTTGTTTAATGGTTGGTTCAATTGGCGACGTACAACATGCCCAAGAAAAGAGCAAACAAAATTTTGAAAGTGCTTCGAAAAGAGTTTGAGTTGCCAAATTGGCGTGAAAAAGAAAGAGATCCTTTCGAAACACTCGTTGTCACTGTGATTTCGCAGAACACCAATGACAGAAACACGGCTAGAGCCTGCGAAAATCTTTCGAAGAAGTTTGAGTTAACGCCCGAAGCTCTTTCGAAGGTTGACTTGGCAGAAATTGAAGAGGCTCTTAAAGTGGCTGGTTTGTATCGCAACAAGGCGAGGGTCATTAAGAAGATTTCCAACATCATTTTAGAAGATTTTGGCGGTTCCCTCAACTTCATATTTGAAACACCGTTCGAACAGGCTCGTGAAAAGCTGCTTGGGTTGCCAGGTGTGGGTCCGAAAACTGCCGATGTTGTGCTTCTTTTTGCTGCAAACAAACTAACATTGCCAGTTGATACACATGTGAATAGAGTTTCGAAAAGACTGGCACTAGTGGACTCAAAGGCTGGTTATAAAGATGTGAGGAAAAGGCTGCAAATGCTTTTTGATTCTCGAGACTATTACGCTGTTCACGTCTTTTTGATTCTGCATGGAAGAAAGTATTGCCGTGCAGCGAACCCGTTTTGTAAACAGTGTCCAATAAATTACTTGTGTCCGTCTAAGTTGGTTGAGGATTAGGTCCACAGAGTTACTTTTGTGCCGATTTCTCTACATGCATCATCTAGTCTTACATTGCCGATGCGGATGGTCGTCACCGCTTGAGTTACTGGTGTGTAAACTTTCATAACGTTCCTTCTGTAATCGATGCCGCATACGACGCCGAGACCTAGAAATTTGTTTTCTTCATTATGTAACCCAACAATCAAGCCCTTTTCATCGCCTTTCTGCATCACCTTTACTTTTTTCTTGAAGACCTCCTCAGCCCTATACAACTTTTCAAAGTCGAGCATTTGATTTCGCTTTAAAACTATCCAAATTGCTTCAACGGTTTCTTCACAGAAAACAGGTCGAATTCCCAGAGTTTCTTCTATCCTTCTTAGGCGTTCATTGGTGAGAAATAGGCTTGGAGAAACATGTATTCCCTCTATTTTAATCCAGTTAAGCGGGAATGCCTCCACTTTGGCGTTTCTGAGATATTTTTTGTAGCTCAACTCACGGAGGGTTTTTCGTCTTTCTCTATCACGTTTTCTGACGGCAGTGGAAGGTTCTACGGCTAAAACTGAGATTTTAAGCTTACCTAATATGGGGGCAAGCTTCTCTTCTTGTTCTATCCCAGCAACTACATTAGGCGCAACTGCTTCTGCTAGCATGACTTTGTATCGAATAGCCTCTTCGCCTTCAATCCACCCATCAGTGTTTATTAACAGAAAGTCCTTAATTCTTCCGAGAGCCCGATTTTTGAAATCAGCGATACAGTGGACAACGTGCTCCTCTGCGCCACTCGGGCTTGTATGGCCAATAAACTGTAGATCGTTCGCCTTGGCATAAAATAGGTCTTTTATAGGTCTGTTTATGTAAGCTAGGCCTATTGTAGTGGGTGGTCCTATATCTGATTGCCCCAAGTCCGCGTCAACGATGGCTACTGTCAACTTTGCTTTGAGGGCCCTGTTAGCTAAGAACGTGCAAAGACTTGTCTTTCCAGAGTCCGCTTCGCCCATGATCATAACAACTGTTGGCCTTTCCAAAGTAAGGATTTCTTCTGCCGCCTTCTGCCACGACGCAGGAATAGTGTCGCCATCAACTTCTTCAACTATTGAATCTTCTGCGCGTGTTATGTCAAAAGAGGCTTCTTTCTTAACGTAGAAGGGGGTGCATTTTCCATCTCTAATCACAACTGTTTCTCCAACGCCTAATGGTGCGCCAAGGATTTCTGTTTCGCCTGAAATAAGGTGTACTGAAGCCGGACCGTTGACGAGTAGTGTTTTGTCTGTTTTAATTTCTTTAATCATCGTTTTTCCTTCTTGGCAATACTTTCCCTTGTCTTTGGGCAATTTTTATGGCGGAGCTGACATCTCTTTTTCCTCTTCTATGCGCAGTTTCGCCAAGACACTGGCTTGTTCCTTCTTCTCCTACACTTTCAATGACTATATTCCGCGGAATAGCATCGTCTAGATTGCGCCAGAGTTCTTCCGTATAAGAAGGTGCGCCATTTCCGATTCTAATAGTTATATGATTAGCTGGGGTGCGGCTCAAAACATTCTTTATCGTGTTTACTGTTTCGCTTGCGCTTGTGCAATCTTCGGTTTCAAGTATGTTACCATCTCCTAGAACCGCGACGCCAAAATTCTGGCCTGGGTCAACTCCCACCACGAGTCTTTCGTATATTTTCTTTCCCTTAACTATCCTGATTGCTTCGTCCACAATCTCTGCCAATTTTTTGCTTTCCTCGTATTCTAGCACGTTTTGATGTGTAATTTTGGAGCGTTCTTTCTTCGTCGTTATTACTGCTTTTACGTCCAAGGGTATGTCATCGTTTGGCTTCAAACTTAGGAACGATACGTTCTTCTTCTTAAGTTCGCTAACTATCAAGTAATAGGCTTTCCCAGAGACTGTTGCTACGGCGATTTTTGCTTTCATGGTTTATCCTTTCGTTTTGACATAGTCAACGTAGACAAAGTTATTAATTTTTGCAGTTATTAATTCGTTTTGGCGTGTGAGCTCCTTTGAAAAGAATAATTCCCACGGGTTGCGGCTTACTAGACGAGCGGTTGGGAGGCGGATTGTTAGAGGGAAACATGGTGCTCGTTTTTGGAGAAGCTGAAACTGGAAAAACAACTTTGGCAATCCAATGCGCCGTGAACTGTGCAAGAATGAGCTATAAGACAATTTTCATAGATTGCGACAGCACTTTTTTCCCTAGGCGTATGGCACAGATTGCTATTGACGACTTCGAAGCCCTTGCACATCAAATTATTTTGATGAAACCTGAAGATTTTGAACAGCAAACTATTGTCATCGACAGGTTAAATGATTACATAAGCAAGAAAGTAGGGCTTATCGTCGTTGATACGATTACAAATCTCTACAGCGAAAGACTAGGAGATGACATGAAGAAAACATTTGCTCTAAACCGTGAATTGAACCGCCAAATGGCATGTCTAGCTCAAATTACCAAAACCCACAAAGTGGCAAGCCTAATTGTCAGCCAAGTGCGAAGCGTGATCCTTGAAGAACACGGAAAAGTGCAGCCTGTCGCTACAAGGGTTCTGAAGTTTTGGACAGACAAGACCATAAGCCTAAAGCCAACAGCTCAAACCAATGTAATCAAAGCCAACGTAGAAACACATATAGATAAAAAACCAGTCAAACCAATATTCTTGAAGATTGAAGAAAAAGGCCTTCACGATTATAGGGGATAGACTTTCGGAAAGGAGGTTTAACGGAAGCAGTGATGCTGGAATTAGTTGCAGAATCTCTCATATTCATATTTCCTGCCTACGTTGCCAACGCCGTTCCAGTAATCTTTGGTGGGGGACACCCCTTAGACTTTGGCAGAAGTTTCAAAGACGGTCGACCAATTTTTGGTCCTCACAAAACTCCCAAAGGTTTCCTCGCGGGGCTAATTATTGGAACATTAGTGAGCATCGGAGAAAGTCTTGTTTTCAACAACTATAATCTGCTATTGGGTTTTATGCTCTCCTTAGGTGCTTTAGTGGGAGATTTGGGTGGTGCCTTTGTCAAGCGCCGGTTAGACCTTCCTCCAGGCGCTTCTCTCCCTATAATTGATCAAATTGGCTTTGTTTTATGTGCGTTACTTTTTTCTCTTCCAGTTGCTCCGCCAACACCTACAATGGCATTGACCATTCTGGTTATTACAATACCTATACACCTCTTAACGAATCTCCTAGCTTACTTAACACACATGAAAAAGAAGCCGTGGTGACTCTGCCCATTATTATAATGGTTTGATCGTGCTTGGGAAAAGGAAGAACTCCACAAGCATCCATCCAATTAGTAGAAGAAGCAAGCCGATCAATAGTGTGGTGTATGCTTCTCGTGGGTTGTAGGCGTATTTTGTGCTCCGATACATCAGTATTAATCCTGTGATGCCGAGGGAGTATAGAATCATGGCGGCGACGCTTTCGCCCAAAAGCTGTTCGTTTAGGGCTTGAGGGTAATAAGGTATAATCCTTCCGCCACTGATAAATGCGACTACTGGCTGTTCTAAAATATCATAGATTCCCCCTCCAAGCAGAAAGATGGAAGTGGCTATGGCTAAGGTTGCTAAGAGGAAGGTTGAGGGCTTAAGCGTCACTAACTTCCAGTAGGTTTTCTGGAGATGATAGGAAAGCGATGAGGCGCCTTTTCTTGCTTTGCGAGACAACTCATTCTTTTCTCCTTAGAGTGAAGCATACCTTTCTTCCCTATATGCATTCGCATAATCTACTTAAATATTCCTTCTCCCCTCAAACGTATTCTTGCTCCGTTGAAAGTCTACTTGGAACAAACAGCACAGGTTCCAGTCTGTGAATGATGTACGCATCTTTGCAAGAATTAACATCTCAAACACTTCAACTAGAAGACTGCAAAAGCATGTCGAGGGTCAACGTAGAATCCTACAAACCAACCAATGAGAAAGCTTGTTAAACGTATTTCACTAATAGAAGGAGAAGAGAGAAGCTTCATGAAAGCCCACAAACTAAGTGATCGTACACCTGCTGACACAAGGGGTGAATGGAGAAAGTAGGTGAATGGAAAATGGTCAGCACAAAAGAAATAATGGACATGGCTCTAAAACTTGTAGGCTTCGAATCGGTGCCAGCAGACAGCGCTATATACGTTGAAGGAAAAAACATCAAAAACGTTCTTTTTGGAATAGACGCAGATGTTCCAGAACTTCTGTTTGCAAAACAACTGGGCTACGATGCTGTAATCTCTCATCATCCTAAGGGTGGATCAGCTGTCACAGATTTTCATCAAGTTTTCAAGAGGCACATTCAACAGATGATCGATGCTGGCATCCCAAAACTTGAGGCTGAAGAAGCAGTTCGCAAGAAGATTACGGCTTTAGAAGTAGAGATGCATACCAGAAACTACAATCATGTAGTGGATGTGGCTCGACTTCTGAAGATGCCTTACATGAATGTCCATACGCCTTTGGATGAGATGGGAAGACGAATTATGGCTCGCAATATTCAGCATGAAACTTGGAAAGATTCCACAGTAGAAGATGTTGTTTCAGCCCTTGAGAAACTGCCAGAATTCAAAAATGCAATTACAGATATCAAGATATGTCTAGGAAAAGCAGCGAATCCAGCTGGAAAAATTGTGGTGTCCCATGGGGCTGGAACAAATGGGGGCTATGAAATCGCAAAAACATACTTCAAGCATGGAATAAACACGCTAATCTACATTCACGTAAGCCCTGGAGACCTTGAAAAATTGAAGGCTGATGGTGTAGGCAACCTGGTAATCACCGGGCACATCTCAAGTGATTCTGTGGGGATAAATCCATTCATTGAGGAATTGGAAAACAAAGACGTTTCTGTGACTAGATTGGGGATAGTTCCCCTTTGAAAGATATGTATTATATGACGAACTTATCTAGGCGAAATCGATGAAACTAGTTCGCTTCTCAAGTTCAAAAATAAAGTCCTATGGAATTTTAGACAAAGACCAAGTAATTTGCTTGCCCATCTTAGCAAAAATGCTGGAACAACCTTTTCCAGCGAGTCTTGAAAATCTAATCTCACAAGGCATGGAAGAACCCAGCATAGAACATTTGATTCAAAATGCACCAAGAACAAGCCTTGGAAAGGCCATGCTCCCTCTTGGCAAAGTGAAACTACAGGCGCCAATTGCGATGCCGCCGAAGATTATTTGCCTAGGTTTAAACTATAAAGACCATGCTGCAGAACAGGGTAAAAACCCGCCTGACGAACCAGTGATTTTTATGAAACCCCATACAACCATAATAGGCCCCAACGAAAACATTGTCAAGCCCAAATTCGTGAAACAACTTGACTACGAAGCAGAGTTAGCCATTGTGATGGGCAAAGAGGCTAAAAACTTCTCAGTCAACGACGCCAAATCATGCATTTTTGGATACACAATTCTCAACGACGTTTCCGCGCGGGACATCCAGTTCAAGGATAAACAATGGACCAGAGGAAAAAGTTTCGACACTTTTGCACCTACCGGACCATGCATCACAACTACCAGTCAGATAAAGAACCCGGCCAATTTACGAGTTTGCACATGGGTCAACAAGGAACCACGGCAAAATTCCAATACCCAGAATATGGTGTTTGATGTATTCGAAATCGTGCATCACCTTAGCTGTGTCATGACGTTAAAACCCTGCGATATTATCGCAACAGGGACTCCTGCAGGTGTAGGGTTCGCTATGAAGCCTAAACCAAAATTTCTACATGACGGTGACGATATAGAGATAGAAATAGAAGGTATAGGAATCCTAAGGAACAAGGTATTGGAAGAGACCCCAACGCCTTAGGAAATATTTACGGATAAGTTTAAGGCTGTCCACAAGACATTAGTCAATTAATTCTCAGTTGAGGAGAATTCTGGTGGTATTCAAGCTCACACAAGAAGAAGGCGAGTTCCTAGTTAAACTTGCCCGAAAAACTGTACAGGAACATCTAAAAACGGGCAAAGTCGTCAATGTGCCCAAAGACACACCTGCCAATCTGATGCAACGCTGCGGGGTTTTCGTCACTGTAAATAGTCTTGAACACGGAAAGAAGAAATTAAGAGGGTGCATAGGCTACCCTTATCCAACCACTGTCTTGGCGCAAGCGGTTATAGAGTGCGCCATCAGTTCTGCAACTCAAGACCCACGTTTCTCCCCTCTCTCTTCTGAGGAACTTGACAAAGTCATTTTTGAAATCAGTGTGCTTACACCCCCGAAACTAGTGGAAGTTGAAGATCCGAGGCACATTCCATCAAGGATCAAGATAGGCAAGAACGGCCTCATCGTAGAAAGGGGATTCTACAAAGGTCTTTTATTACCCCAAGTACCTGTTGAATACAACTGGGATAAAGAAGAATTCCTCTGTCAATGCTGTATAAAAGCTGGCCTACCCCCAGACAATTGGCTAATAAAGACGACGAAAATCCATAAATTTCAAGCAATAGTTTTTGAGGAAGACAACCCTAGAGGCAAAATAAAACGAAAAGAACTTGGCGGGAGATAAATTCATGCGAGTCCAGTTTGCTCCTTGCGGTGTCGGTCTCGGACATGCAGGTCGTTGCATCCCAATAGCAAGAGGACTGCAGAATAGAGACGAAAGCACAGAAATCTTTTTCTCAACATACCGCGATGCTGTTGATTATGTCCGCAAAGAAGGGTTTTCTACAGTTGAGGTTCCACCTATGGATTTCAAAGTTAAGCCTGACGGAACGGTGGATTTTAGAAGAACAGCTCTGAATCCAGGACCCTTCGTTGCTCCTTTCAACTTTTTAGGACAGGTAGGCAAAGAAATTGAAGTTATGGAAACCTTTGAACCGGACGTGGTTGTGTCGGATTCAAGAGCTTCACCTATCGTTGCGGCGCGAATTCTAGGCATTCCAACTATTTGCATACTTAACCAGTTTCAAGTAATCATTCCACGAAAAACCCACTATTTGCGACTAGCTAAACTTGCAGATGCTATTACCCTTGCAATTATCGGAAAGATTTGGACGACAGGAGTTAAGGTGTTGATTCCGGATTTTCCGTTGCCCTACACCATTTCTACAGATAATCTACGCATCCCAAAAGCCTATAGAAAGAAAATAAAACTCATTGGTCCAATTCTACCCCTTCGTCCAGATGCATTACCGACCAGGGAAGAACTGCGTAAAAAACTTGGCTTGGACGACGAAAAACCCGTCATTTTTGCTCCCATCAGCGGACCTGTGAAAGAACGAGCCTATCTTATAAAAATTCTCCAAAGAATTTTCACGAATTTTCCAGATGACTATCAAATCGTTATGTCCCTTGGATATCCAAAATCCCATATAACCCCGGTTCGATATGGCAACTTTACAGTTTTTAGATGGATTCCAAACCGTTTTGAATACATGAAAGCATGCGACCTTGTAATTTCCAGAGCAGGCCACGGAACAATATTGCAGACGATGTGCTATGGCAAACCTACAATCCTAATCCCCACACCAAGCCACACTGAACAATTTAACAACGCTAAGAAGACTGTAAAGCTTGGCATTGCCTTAGTGATTGAGCAAGACAATCTCAACAGAGAAACTCTTCTTGCAGTAATAAAAGAAATTGTGGAGGACAAGTATTTCATGGAAAGAACTATGAAAATTCAGAAAGAGGTTTCGGATGTAGATGGGTTAGAAAAAGCTATAGAAACAATTATAGAGATAGCTGAAAGAGGTAAGGCTCGTGTTTCTGCCTAAACGAATTTTAGAAGAAAAACTTCGCAGGTTCTTGGAAGAAGACGTTGGACAAGGTGACATAACAACTCATCTCACAATTTCGAAGAATACAATTGTTGAAGCTGAAGTTGTTGTGAAAGAAGGCGGCTTAGTGGCCGGGATAGAAGAGGCATTGGTCCTATGTGAAAGCCTCAATCTGCAGGCGAAAGCCTTAGTGTCTGACGGAGTTCAAGTTAAACCTAAAATCGTCATACTGCGCATAGTCGGGGATGCCAAAACTCTTCTTTCTGCAGAGCGGACTCTCCTTAACATACTTTCCAGAATGAGTGGAATAGCAACCACGACAAACCGTTTGATAGGCAAAGTCAAAGCAGCAGGCTACAAGACCCGTGTGGCTTGCACAAGAAAAGTAGCGCCTGGGCTTGGTTATTTTGACAAAAAAGCTGTTTTCCTCGGCGGTGGTGACACACACCGGCTGCATCTTGACGACTTGGTTTTGATAAAAGACAATCACATAAAAATCGTTGGCAATGTGGGAGATGCTGTGAGAAAAGCCTGTGAAACTGTTTCTTTTTCTAAGAAAGTGGAGGTTGAAGTAGCATCTGTTGAGGATGCTTTGGAAGCAGCTGAAGCGGGTGTTGATATAATTATGCTGGACAACTTTCCTCCTGTAAAAGTAAAGGAAACTGTGTCCATCTTAATGAAGGAAGGAATTAGAAGCAAGGTGTTGCTTGAGGCAAGTGGTGGAATAACTGAGAAGAATATTCTTGAGTATGCGGCAGCAGGCGTTGACATTCTAAGCATTGGCGAAACTACTCACAGCGTAAAGGCGTTAGACATAAGCCTTGAAGTTGTCAATGTTAGAAAAGATAAAAAAATGACCACCCATTCAGAGCGCGCATAATTCTAAATATTAATATAAGAAAAATGTAGAGATAAATCGTAATTGACACTTTGGATGCGATATGTTGTCAGGCATTCTGCAGGAAATAAGAGGTAGATGAATGTGCTTAAAGAGACGTTAGGAACAATTGTTGATAGAATAAAAAAAACATTGCTCTTTTTATGAGCAAAATGAGATGGCAGTAAGAGACCAAATAATAAATCCAATCCTAAAAAGTTTGGGATGGAACCCTGAAACCCCAGAAGAAGTGCAGCCAAATATATTCACTCAAGAGGGCGTTCCAGATTACACGCTTATAAAAGATGGCAAAAAGGTCCTGTTCATTGAAGCCAAGAAGTTATCTGTTGATGTCGAGCAAAAAGAGGTCATTCGACAATTGGCGAATTATTGTTTTGGAGAGGGAATGAAATATGGCGTTCTAACCAATGGAGGTATTTGGATACTTTTTAGAGCCTTTAAAGAAGGCACCACAATGGCAGAGAGAATAGTTTGGAAAACAGATATAGAAAGCGATGAATTAACAGCAACCACCAGGAGACTTGACACTGTCTCTAAGGAAAACGTTGGAAATATTGAGAATCTTATAAAGAAACTCCAGATATTAGATGAGATTTGGCAATCTTTTGTGGAAGAGCCAGAAGAAATGATTAGAGGTCTTATTCCAGTTTTCGATAAGCTCATTAATGAAGGATATGCCGACTACAAATTCGAATCTTCAGAAATTGAGGATTTTCTGAAAGAAAGAATTAGAGAATTAATTACTCCTATAGAAGAATCAAGAGTTGCTCCATTTGAACCTCAATTATGGGGTGGAACTCGTCCGAGAAAAATAAGAATCAGTACTGATACCTTTGAGATCAGAAAGTCATACGAGATCTTGATAAACACCGCAGAATGGCTTATTAGGAAAGGGAAGTTGAAGAAAAGCGATTGTCCTGTGGCGATTGGACATAAGAGACATCTAATCAACACAGAATCCAAGCACAGATATGGAGATAGTTTCAGGGCACCAAAGAGACTATCTAATGGAACATATATTGAAACTCATAATAGCACTGCGGGCTGTATTAATAATGCTAGAAGACTACTTGAAAAGTTTGGCTATAGAGAAGACACGTTACACGTACAGTAAATCTTCGGTGCACGCCGGGCAGTTTGGACATATTCAATAGAATATTCTTTGAGCTTAAAAACAAAAAGAATGAGCTTCTAAGCTTTAGCCAGTATTACATGTTTATTATAATCCATTCAACTATAGCCGAAAGTAACAGAATAGAAGCGCAGACTGTGACGAGTATACAAGTTCTCACGGCTTCTTTCCTGCCACGATGTCGCAACATTTGCAAAAACCAAATGACACTTTGAGCCATGGCAATAGAATAGACACCGAACTCAAGCCAAAAAACAGGTATTAAGAAAAATAACAGGAAAGTCAGAATCGGTGGAACTCCCTCAGCAATGCTAAGTACAGCGATTATTGTCCCTGTGTTGAAGAGAACAAAGCTCCCCCAAATTGGCCCAATGAAAGGAACAAACATGATAAGGGTGTGAATTAAGTTGTTTCCAAAAATAAAGCGGGGGTCGTTGAACCGGCCAAATTCTTCTTCGATTTTATCCACCTCCTCCTGTGCTTCTGGCACACTAATTTTGAGAACAAGCACTCCAGCAGCTGTAACAATCAAAGCAACAACAAAGAAGATTACAGTAATCACGATTCTCGTTTGCATGTTAAATCTTACAGTTTGAAGCTTTTCCATAACTTCAATCATTTAACTATCTCACTTTAGGAACTATTCTTAACGCTCGAAATCCTCTAGCACACGGATTCAACATTTCCACTATTCGGATTTTTTCCAACACTTCCCCGTTATCTTCAGCGTACCCCGCAATATCGTGTTCAGCAGCAATGAGTGACTGCAACGTAACTCTGTTATGCATAGCCCTCGCATAGCATTTAGAGGGCAAACCCAAAATCTGTTCTCTACCTTCTTTCAAAGCTTTTTCACAAGCGTAAAGAACTGCGTGAGCTCCAGTAGTTAACTCTGCGATTCTCACTGGAACGCTCTCTTTTCCAATAGCTAATACATCTATGCCATAAACTCGCTTAATGTCGGTTGCTAATTTTCTTATTTTCGGCAGAATCTTTAATACGCTACTGCGAGCTTTTCCTCTGAGCTGAATTGGTGAAATCTCTTCCACTAATAATCCACCTATAGACATATCCAAGTGGACCACGTCGGCTCTAACCTCTTTTAGCAACAATCGACAAAGCTCAAGTTCGTGAATTATTAAGCCATGCCCATTTTTTGCTGGAGCGAAAATCGGCTCAGCCAAGAATTGATTAGCTTCTCTGTAGGGTGGTTCAACGAGAACAGCAGCCGCGGCAACAATTTTCAATGGCTCAAAGCGAGTGTCCAGTAGGGCTGCACCCGAATCTGCTGCAACAACCTTCAACTCGCTTTCACCCAACCTTACATAGTAATGTACACATTTAACCCTTAACACAAACGCGAATAATTAAAAGAGTTTGAGGGCTGGGCACCTACTCTTTTTTCAAGCCCATTCCAAGAACAAAAATCTCGGCGCTCTTCTTTCTACTTGCCTTAGGCTTCATTATTTCAACCCTGGCAAAATGCTGTCTAACTTCTTCAAGAAAATCTTGAAACATGTCACCCTGAAACACTTTCACGAAAAAATCTCCATCAACTTTGAGAAGTCTTAAAGCAAGAGCCAAAGATTCGCGAGCCAAATCTATTTGTCGAGCATGATCAACCTCCCAGACTCCGGAAACATTTGGTGAAACATCAGAAATAACACCATCTGCTAATGAGGGTAAAGCTCTCCCAATCAGATTCTGCGTTTCAGAATCTGTTATGTCGCCGATGATGGTTTGAACATTAGCTGCTTCAAAGGGTTTAATCCTTTTCAAGTCAACCCCTAGGACAAAACCCTCTTTTCCGACAATTTTCCGAGACGCCTGCAACCAGCCACCAGGTGCAGCGCCTAAATCAACAACAACGTCACCTTTTTCTAAAAAACGGTATTTGCTTATTGCTTGCAGAAGTTTGTAGGTTGCTCGAGAACGGTATTTTTCTTCTTTGGCCTTTCTGTAATAATAATCTCGTTTTCGTTCTCTCATCCATGCTTTAGGCAAACTCAGCTGTCACCTTGCAAGCCACCATCTTCTCGAACTAAGTTGGCAAGCCATTCAGTAAGCTTCTCGCAATCATTTGGGGAGATAGCTCCGTAGGCACCGCATTGAATGCTTTCATGACAGCTTAAGCATGGACAATCAATTATAGAATTTATCGACGCTGGCTTTCTTTTAGGATATAATCTGTAAGTCCATCGACCTTGAAAAAGTTCACGTTCACGTCGTATAAGCCCTTTGTTTTCCAGTTTGATGGCTATTCGAGAGCCTTCTCTGCTGCTGGCGTCCAGTTGGCGCCACAAATCAGATTGAAGTACGCCCTCGTCACTAGTGTTGGCGATGAATTGTAGAGCCTTATACTCTAGGTCACTGCGTTTCGGCATTTCTTGGTTTCCTCAAAGCTTTCACATAAAATAGCGTTGTCTAAGAATAAAAAGATGTATATAAAAACTCAAATTCCGCCACTTTAAATTAAACCGAGAAGTGTTTAATTCAAAGATTGTATATTGGCTGTTTGGATGTTGGAATAAGTGCAAAGGCATAATTCAACGCAGAAATTTTGTCTTGGTATAGAAGCAACTGCAGACGATTTCAGCGTTGGAATACTGAACTTCGAGGGAAGCATTCTAGCAAACGTGATTGATTCTTTCATGCCTGAAACGGGCGGCATCCATCCGCGGGAGGCCGCGAGGCATCACGCAAAAGTCGCTGGAGAAGTTATTTCTACAGCTTTTCAAAAAGCTGACATAAGGCCGAAGGACATCGCCATCGTTGCTTTTTCGCAAGGTCCTGGTCTAGGACCATGTCTTCGCACAGGTGCAACTACCGCTCGAGCTTTGGCATCTTATCTTAACGTTCCGTTGGTGGGTGTTAACCATTGCGTGGCTCACATTGAGATCGGCAAACTTGCAACCGGCGCTCTAGATCCTGTTACGTTGTACGTTTCTGGAGGAAACACGATAGTTTCAGCGTTTGACGCTGGTCGTTATCGCGTTTTTGGTGAGACTTTGGACATTGCTGTAGGCAACTGTTTGGATGTTTTTGCGAGGGAGGCCGGACAGCGTCAACATGAGGGAATGCCATTGGGAGCTATGGTAGAGAAGCTTGCACGTGGAGGAAAAAGGCTGGTTGACTTACCTTATAGTGTTAAGGGCATGGATTTATCTTTCAGTGGGCTTCTTACAGCCGCGGTTCGGCTTCTTAAGAGTGGAGAATGGAGGCTTGAAGACTTGTGTTATAGCTTGCAGGAAGTTGCGTTCTCTATGCTTACTGAGGTTACTGAGCGTGCTTTAGCACATACTGAGAAACGGGAGGTTCTTTTAACTGGGGGAGTGGGTGCAAACAAGCGGTTGCAAGCCATGTTAAATGCCATAGCTAATGAGCATGACAGCCATTTTTGCGTAGTTCCAAAACGATTAGCCTTGGATAATGGCGCTATGATTGCCTGGACGGGTATTCTTGCGTACAAGCACGGCTTAACTACGCCTATTGAAAGGAGTTTTGTCCGATTGAAATGGAGACTTGAGGACGTAGAAGCGCCATGGGTTGAAGGATAGTATGCTGGTCAAGAAAGGGGCGGAGGCGAGTCTTTTTCTCGAGGATTGGCAAGGGCGGAGAGTGATTATGAAGCGACGGCTTCCAAAAAAATATAGGCTTCCTGAAATAGACGAAAAAATCCGCGCTTACCGAACCATTCACGAATCTCAGCTTCTTCATTATGCGAAAAAGGCGGGAGTCCTAACTCCTACAATTTTTATGGTAGATCTAGCTGATTCGAATATTATCATGGAGTTCGTTGAAGGAAAACAGGTGAAACAGATTTTAGACAATCTTTCTTCTGAAGAGCGTCAAAGCTTAAGCAGGCACATTGGCGAACTTATTGGTCGTCTTCACTGCAACAGTATTATTCATGGCGACCTTACAACTTCTAACATGATATTAACTCCCCGTGGAAAAGTGGTTTTTGTTGATTTTGGGCTTGGAGAAAAAACTGTTGAGCTGGAATTAAGGGGCGTTGATCTTCATCTTATGAAGCGCGCATTTCAAAGTACCCATTTCCGTTATGCTGAAGAATGTTTCAACGCCGTTTTGGAAGGGTATGCTAAAGTGGTTGGGGTTGAAGTGGCGAAAAAAGTATTATTGAAGATAGGTGAGATTGAAAGGCGAGGGCGATATATTTCTGAAAGGAGGAAAGTAGAAGATGATTAAAAGTATTTGGGGCATAACTCTCTCCGTATTCAATCTCAAGGAGGCTGATGTTTTTTATGAAAAAACTTTGGGGCTTAACAAGAAGTATGAATATTCTTCTTACGCTGGTTTTCAATGTGGCGGAGTGGAAATCGGGCTTAGACCCGGCAGAAAGGAAAAAGGACGTATAGAAGATGCGCCATCCGTTGAGTTCTTTGTGGATGATGTTGACGCAGTATATGGAGCACTTGAGAAGAAAGGTGTAGATTTTGTCAAAGAACCTCACGATGAGCCTTGGGGAGGCAGAGAGGCGAGCTTTCTTGATCCCAACGGAAACCTATTGGAGATGTGCAAATTAACTGGAAGAAATACTTTAAAGTAAGCATGAAAGGCACTAAAACTACGTGAGTTCTATGACCGATTTTATAAAAGGCAGAGTGGCATTCCTTGTAACAAGCAACATTCACAAGTTTAATGAAGCTCGTCGAGTCCTAAGCGACTACAAGATAGCAACGGCAATGCTGAAAAAAATTGGTGCAGTTGAAATTCAGGATGATAACATAGAAAATGTTGCGAAAGCAAGCGCTGTAGACGCAGTTAAGAAATGCAACCTACCTATCATGGTAGAAGACGCAGGCTTATTCATTAAAGCGCTAAAAAATTTTCCAGGTCCTTACTCTTCGTATATTTACCGAACAATCAGCAACGATGGGGTTCTGAAACTGATGGGAAATATAACTGACAGAGACGCATATTTCAAATCAGTCGTCGCCTTCATAAGCCCCTCCTTGGATGAAGCATTATGCTTCCACGGTAAGGTTGAAGGGAAAATTGTTAAAGAAAAATGTGGCAGCCAAGGGTTCGGCTTTGACCCCATTTTCAAACCCTTGAATTCCTCAAAAACTTTTGCCGGAATGACTATAGAGGAAAAAAATCAACATTCACATCGAGCCGAAGCCTTTCGCAAATTCGCTGAATGGTATACGGCAAGTTTTTAGGCTTGAGAAGTTTTAAATATCTGCAATGTGTCCTCAAAAGGGCTTTCGGAGGTAAGATAGTTGCCGAAGCAAGAAAAAGGAAGATCACATTCAATACGTCCTGTAAGTAAGCGACCCCCTTCATGGTGTAGATACGAGTCTGAAGAAGTGGAAGCGATAGTCATAAAATTGGCGAGAGATGGGCATTCTCCCAGCAGAATAGGCACCATACTGCGAGATCAACATGGCATCCCACTGACAAAACCAATAACAGGAAAAAGCATCACCGGCATCCTAGCAGAAGCGGACATGGCGTCGTCTATCCCTGAAGACCTTGAAATGCTATTAAAGAAGGCTTCACGGCTCTCCACTCACCTTGAGAAGAACAAAATGGATTTGGCTAATAAACGAGCGTTGCAGGTTATTGAGGCTAAGATTTACAAATTGTCCAAATACTACAAACGTAAAGGCGTTCTACCATCTGACTGGAAATATGCACCCAGGGCTGCTTCTATCGTCTAAGTAAGTTTTGTGGTGAAAATGGCGATAGGAGAAGACGCCATAAAGGCTTTCACAAGCGATGCTTCTGAGGCTGCAAAACTTATTTCTAAATGCGTCGAAGAAGATGGGTTTATTCACGTTGTTTCCCATTTAGATGCTGACGGTTTAGCGGCAGCAGGCGTTATCGGGAAGGCGTTGTCGAGGCTGGGCGCCAATTTTCGTGTCAGAATTCAACAGTGGGTAGACGAGAAAATTGTGGCAGACATAACTTCTGATAAGCCTGCACTTACTATCCTGACAGATTTAGGTAGTGGCTACCTGAACGTTTTAGGCGAGCATCTTTCCAATCATCGAATAGTTATCCTAGATCACCATCAACCGATTGGTGACTCCATCGCAAAAATATTTCAAGTGAACCCTCACCTTCATGGAATTGACGGCTCTAAAGACATTAGCGGTGCAGGTGTTGCTTATTTTGTGGCTAGTGCGCTAGATGACGCGAATAGGGATTTGGCTGCCATAGCGGTGGTGGGTGCGTTGGGCGACTTACAAGACAAGTATGAACAAAGGGCTTTAGGAGGGTTAAACGAGAAAATTGTAGCCGACGCTGTAGCCGTTGGATGTTTGAAAGTTGAGAAGGACCTCATGTTTTTCGGTAGAGAAACACGCCCCATACACAAGGCCCTAGCTTACACAACAAATCCTTTTCTCCCAGGCATCAGCGGAGAAGAGGACAAAAGCCTTGCCTTTCTCGTCAGCCTCGGCATAAAGCCGAAACATGGAGACAAGTGGCGAGCGTTAAGAGACCTTTCTAAAGAGGAGAAACAGCGGCTATGCTCCGCGCTTTCAGACCATCTGATTTCCAAAGGCTTTTCGAGCAACGTGTTGAATTTAGTAGGGTCAGTGTATACACTTGTGCATGAAGAACCGTGGACCCCCCTCAGAGACGCTCGAGAATTCTCAGTTTTGTTGAATGGGACGGGCCGCATGGAAAAAGCTGGCTTAGGCGTTGCTATATGCATGGGAGACCGAGGCTCTGCTTTGGAACAAGCTGAAACAGTTTTGGGAGACTATAGGCGGACTATTACCAAGTATTTGAGCTGGTTGATGGAAGAGCCTGGGCGCATTGACGAGTTGGAGAGTATATATGTGGTTCGTGGTGGAGACTTTGTGAACGAGAAGGTAATCGGCACTCTTTCTTCTATTCTTTCAACTAGTTTGCCAAAGCTGGAGAAGCCTATTATTGCTTATGCCATTGCTGATGATGAGGTGGTGAAGGTTTCGGCTAGAACTTTGGATGTGCTCACGAATAAAGGGTTAGACTTGGGTGAGATCATGCGTCTGGCTGCAGAAAAGTTTGGGGGTAGCGGCGGGGGGCACGACATTGCTGCGGGGGCTCAGGTTCCAATAAAGGATGTAGATGCTTTCGTTGAGTTGGTGGACGAGCTGGTTAAGAAACGGTTGGAGCAAATTGAAGCTGGAAGCTAAGCTTTCTTTTGTTTATGAGACTGAACAAGAGGCGAAGGCGGTTGTCAAAGCGGTTTCGCCGGACAACGTTGATGTGCCTTTAGGCTTAAGCATCGAGATGATAAGGAATGATTGCCGTTTGTTGGCTGTAGTGTGTTGCGAGAAACCGTTGGGAACTTTCATAGCAACTTTAGACGATTTGTTGGCTTGCATATCGGTTGCAGAAAAAACCTTTGAGGCTGTGAAGGCGTCGAAGCTATAGTTTAGGCACCAAATCTAGCTGGCTGGTTTTGTGTTATCCACGATTTTGAGTGTCTGTTTGTCGTAAGACTCTACAGTGACATCGATTTCAAATGAACATGGTGTTGCGTTCAACATGAAGCTCTCGCTTCCAAAAATTCTTTTCCCGTTTTCTATTGGCTCGTGCCAACTAAAAGTTTGATTCGTAGCCAACTTCACTCTGAAAACATCCTTTCCTTCGCCGTCAACGTCGAATCCGAAAAGGACACTGTTGTGTAGGGAGATGAATTCACCTCTAGTTATACTCAAAACTCTTTGAGGTTTAGATGACAGTTGCCTTATTTTTCCAAACTCGCCGCTGAGTTCTCCCACAATTATCAGAGAAGTAGCAACGCCAATCAATATCAGAAAGATTCCTAGCTGCTTAGAGAATTTCATCAAACTATAAGACCTCGCTTATCCTCTAACACTTTGATTGTATTAACATTTAGTTAGAAAACACATCAAGCATATGCCGTTCAGCAAGTGTGTAATTTCACAATTTGTACTGAAGCTAAAAATCCTCCGCGCGAAATTTTATGCTTACAATTTCATATTATGCTTTCAGATCTAGGCTGCAGGAAGCCTTATCATGTAAGCAAGTAAGATATTGAGACCATAGCCTTAGATTTTCGATTCTCTGTGTTGTCTCCAGGAAATGCATGTAAAAAAGTTATTTAGTTGCGAAAAGTAGCTACATAAAGCTAAACAGCTAAATTCATTGTAGGGACGTTGGATAGCTTTGCTGGACATTAAACTAATTCGTGAACACCCGGAAATTGTAAGGCAAAATTTGAAGAAGCGACGCGACGCTGAGAAGCTTCAAATGTTAGAGGACTTGATCAAACATGACCATGAGTGGCGTCACCTCTTAACTAGGGCTAATAAGCTGAGGCATGAAAGGCGAAAAATCACGAATGAGATAGCTTCTTTGAAAAAGGTTGGAAGACCGGTCGAGAAACAAATTGAGCGAGGTCGCAAGCTGGACAACGAAATTGTCGCTTTAGAGCAGCAAGGGGGGAGATGCAAGCATAATGCCGACCACATTCTAATGAGGCTACCCAACATTTCGCACGAATCAGTACCTATTGGAAAAGACGAAAATGACAACGTAGAGGTTAAAGTGTGGGCTAGACCTCCAAAATTTGATTTCAAACCAAAAAACCATTTAGAAATTGCAAAAGGTTTAGGGTTGATCGACGACGAAAGAGGCGCCAAAGTTGCGGGTCATGGCTTTTTCTATCTCAAAGGCGATTTAGTTTTGCTAGACTTAGCTCTGCAACGATTTGCCATCGATTTCATGCTTAAGGAAGGATATCAGCCTATTGAGCCTCCCTTTATGCTTAGGCGGAAACCATACGAAGGTGTAACCGACTTGGCGGATTTCGAGAATGTCATGTATAAAGTTGAAAACGAAGATTTGTACATGATTGCTACGGCTGAGCATCCTCTAGCGGCCATGTTTATGGATGAAGTTTTGCTTAAGGATGATTTGCCAATTAAGTTGGTTGGTGTGAGCTCCTGTTTTAGAAAGGAGGTGGGCGCTCACGGCAAATATACTAAAGGATTGTTTAGGATGCACCAGTTTAACAAGGTTGAACAGTTTATTTTCTGTCTCCCAAAGAACTCGTGGAGTTTCCACGAAGAATTGCAGAAGAACGCGGAGGAGTTATATCAGGCGTTGGGGCTGCATTATAAGGTAGTGAACGTTTGCACCGGTGACATTGGGATTTTGGCGGCTAAAAGATATGATATTAATGTTTGGATGGCTGATGGCGTTTACAGAGAAATCGGTTCCAATTCGAATTGCACAGACTATCAAGCAAGACGTTTAAACATTCGCTATCGAGAGAAGGAAGGACAAACGCCTAAAGGTTATGTTCACACAATAAACAATACCGCCATAGCCACAAGCAGAACGATGCTGGCAGTCTTAGAACAATACCAACAAAAAGACAGGTCAGTTCTTATTCCTAAGGTCCTGTCTAAATACATGAATGGCCTAGAAAAGCTGGAACCACACTAAATCTTTCAACATTGCATCAAAATGTTACCTAAATCAGTAATTATACGGTCGCAACTCATAATTCTCTAGTTTTTCTGCTTCAAAAACGCAGTAGCCATTATCATATTTCGACCAATTGTTACAAGAACAACTGGAAAAGCCGGTATTGCATAAAGCCGTCGAGCAACTTTCCTTCAGTTTTCATCGCTTCTCATCATCTTCAATATATCCAGATGTGTTCTCTTTCTTGAACACGGCCTTTTCACGCACTTATTGGTGTAATTCAGTTGGTAAAACTTTTAATAGAGGGATGCTGAATTTTCCAGACGCAACGAAGGTTAAAAATGTGTCTAAACGTGGAAAGCGTGTTCGTGACAAATGGCGCAGCAAATCTTGGTACACAGTCATAGCGCCAAATTACTTCGGTAATGTTGAACTGGGCGCTATACCAGCAGATGACCCGAAAAAACTTATTGGCAGAGTCGTCGACGCTACGCTTTACGATATCACTAACGACTTTGCTCACCAATACCTCAAGATGTCTTTTCAAATCACCGAAGTAGATAGCAAAGCAGCCAAAACGGTGTTTAAAGGACATGAATACAGTCGAGACTATCTGCGCAGTTTGGTTCGACGTAGAACCACCCGTATTGATGTCGTTCTTAATGTTACGGCGAAGGATGGTTTTGGGCTGCGAGTTGCGGTGTGCGCATTTACTTTGAATCGTGCGAAAACATCTCAAGAAGTGGCCATGAGAAGCATTATGAGACAGATTGTAGGCGAGAAAGCTACCGCCCTTACATTCGACCAGTTTGTACAAGAAGTGGTGTTGGGCAAGATAGCTTCAGATATCTACAATGAAGCTAAAAAGGTTGCACCTATACGTCACATAGGTATAAGAAAATCCAAACTTACGTTTCGGCCAACTGAAATAGCTGTTGCAACAGCATAATCAAGCTTTTTATCCATGATGTGGGAAATGTAGTGAGCCACCACCATCGAACAAATCAAAGGAAACGAGTTGCTCAAGAAGCTGCAGGAATGCTTTATACGGGGCAAGAAAAGGAGTATAAGCAGGCTAAGCTGCGTGCTGCTAAGATTTTAGGTGTTCGTGTTCTTCCAAGTAACGCTGAAGTGGCAATGGAACTTAACCGAATCGCCGAGGAAAGAGAAGGAAAAACAAGGCAGGAAAGACTCGTCCAAATGAGAGGTGAAGCTCTCCAAATAATGCGAGTTCTCAGAAATTTTGGTCCAATCTTGGTTGGAAGTGTGTGGCGAGGGACTGCTCACCGCAACAGCGACATCGATATTGCTACTTATGCAAAAAATCCGCAAGAAATTGTTTCAACGCTTCAGAAAAACAAATATCCAATAAAGAGGACCGAAATCCAAACGGTTACAAAAAAAGGGAAAAAGGGGCAATCCTTCCACATTTATGTGGATTTTCCGTCGAATAACCATGCAGAAATCGTAGTCCGTAGCCCAGAAGACATTAGTTGCCAAGTTAGGTGTGAAATCTACGGAGACATAGTTACAGGTTCAACCATAAAACAACTGCTGAGGGTCCTAGAGGACAATCCTAAACAAAAATTTCTGCCAACATAAGAACTTGGCGCGCGCGATCTTCGCCCCCGCTTAGAAAATATAAGAAACAGGCAGCGCAGCATGTCAGAGGGAGTGTGCAGATTTTCAAACAGAATTGCTTCCTTCTTTCGTCTTTAAATCCATATAGAAGTGCAATTGCTTTGAACTTAGGCTAAAATGTGTTCCACATAGCCACACGGCATAAAACCACAAGCGAGATAGAATTTGATGGCCTAGGTCATGAAAGTTCCAGTGTCTGTACGAAGAACATGAAAACCCTATGATTTCGCGTATTCTTTAGCCTTTTCGATCACCTCCTTGCCCACACCTCTTCTTTGATAGTTTCGATCAACGATTATGGAATCTACCATTAACGCAATGGCCCTCCTACCTAGTGCAATGTAGCCGATGACTTGCCCTTCGAGGTTGCAACGAAGATTTTACCCAAGCCTAGCGAAGTATTTTTCTTGATATTCAACAGTTCAGTTCCAAAGAAAGGGGTACCGAAATTTTTTGGCTTTAGTATTAATTCCTTAACTTGGGAAAAGTCGATGGGCGCATACTCGTTAATGGTCACTTCCGTCTTTCTCAATTTAACCACTTTGATTTTCCCTTGACATACTCAGTTAAGAATTTCGCAAAGTCTTGATTATGTGAATATGTTGTAAGGATTTCTTCATTAACCAAGATTTTCAGGTTCATCGCAACAGCTTGGGAAACAAGTTTCGCTACGCCAGCGTTTCTCCCTCCACCTTTCAACTTAGCCTCTAGCAATTCGATAACACTCGTATGCTTCCGAACTATTTCCACTACCCAACGTCCCTCTTCGATTCGAGGTCCAGACAATGTCCGTGGAGAACCAATGTGTTTTCTAAGAAATTTCTTACATTCATTCCTCTTCTCTAAAGGCGGTCCAAGATGCTTCTTCAAAGGTGGCAGAAAACGATGCTCTACTTCCAAAAGAAATATGTTTAGGTTTTTTTCATCACTCCATACAGCGTCACGGGCAATGCGAAAGTCGCGCTGTCTAACAAGTTTTCGAAGCGATCTTTGGGATTTGTAAAGTTGCCCCCAAAGAATGTCAGAGACCGCTTTCACTTTCCCGAACTGTATAAAGATTAGGCTTGAGCCACGCTTTCTCACTGCTTGTAGTAGCTCTTCCGAGCTGAGAGGCTTTGTTTTTGAAGGATAAAATAACTGTGTGCTTGGCTTATCTAGAAGGACTCTTGATGCCGCAACAAATTCATCCAATCGCTCTTGTCTCACTGCCGATGCTGCGTTCCTTTCCTTGTCAACTGGATCAATTATAACTAAAGGTTCTTCAAAGACTAAGTGCAATTCGTCTGCTGGCCTATCATAATAACCCTCTAGGTCAATGAACGTTCGAGCCTTCCAACTGCTTGCAGCTTTTAAAACTTGAAGAAAGGAACCGTAGAAGAGGACAAGGAGCTCACAAAGATATCCACTGAAGCCGCCTACTTTAATTTCAGCACCATAAACACCAATGCCTTTCATGAATCGTTTCAAAAGGCGAATTTCGTTGCAAATTTTCTCATTTAGCAAAGGTTTCACGTAGTCAGTGTGAAAAGGGGTGCGGTCGGTTGCGCTTTTCCATTCTCCTTTTTTTACTCGATAACAAGGGACGATATTTACTCGAGTTTCATCTATGACTGCCTCTAAGTATGGATGTTCTGCGAAGCGTTCAATTTGTTCAGCGCCTGCTGTCGCCTTTCGTGCAATATCTAAACATGTAGTGCCAAAAGCTTCTCGCGGCACAGTCGAGGGGACACGCATGAAAATGTCGATGTCTGGCGATTCTCTTAGCCACGTGTTTTTTGCAATCGACCCTTCAACACGTACTTCCACATCTAACTCTGCTTTCAGTGCAACTTCTTCTACTTTTCGTGTAAGTTTTTTCGCTAATGCAAGAACGCGTTTTTTCTTTTCAAAGGTAGGTGTGGTATTTTCCAAGATTTTTTGAAGTATTCTTTCAAGCTTTGAAACCATTATAAACGCCTTAGTTCTCGCGGCAAACTTCTTTCAAGATAGAGTATATGGGGCCTTTAGGTGTCAAGACGCTTTTCTTAAGCTTCAAGCAATCTGCTTTTAAAACTCCGAACTCGTAATTCGTTAACTCATTTATGCAACGAATAAGCTCTGCTTTATTAAGACCTGTTTTTACCCTAGCGATTGTGATATGGGGGCTGAATCCTTTCGAGTCCGGCTTGAACCCTAGTTTTCGAAGACGTGACTCCAACTGGTTAAAAACGTCTTTAAGGTTCTCAGAGCCTTTTTGGATGCCTACCCAGACAACGCGTGGATATTTAAGCTTGGGAAAGGCGCCTACTCCTCTAATCTCCACATCGAAGGATGTAAATGGCACTTGTTCCATTTCTTTGTGAATCCTGTCAACCATGTTTGGCTGTATGCTTCCTAAGAAACGCATCGTGATGTGAATGTTTTCCAGCTTGACAAGTTTCAAAGCGGCACCAGTTCTTACAAGCTTCTCTTGGGTCTCGGATAGCCGTTTCAGAATTGCCTCATTATCGATATCAAAAGCTATGAAGCTGCGGATGGGTTCTTGCATCTTGAATCCTTCTTTCATAGTTTCAGTGTACACCATTTATAAGAACTTTTAACCTAAAAGCTAAGATTGTAGGTTACATAGGCTATGAAGAGGAAGATCGTTGTCGGAGTTGCAGGAATGCCTGGTGCAGGAAAAGCAACGGTGGTTGAAGTTGCTAAGAAAATGGGTTGCGGCGTTGTTGTTATGGGTGATGAAGTAAGAGAAGAAACAAAACTCCGAGGTTTAGAGCCGACGTCTGAAAACGTGGGTAAAGTTATGCTGACGATGCGTCAAGAAGGTGGCCCTGCAGTGGTGGCGAAACGGTGTGTCCCAAAAATTGGGGAAGTGAAGGATAGAGTTGTCATTGTTGACGGGGTTCGCAGTCCCTATGAAGCAGACGAGTTCCAAAAGCACTTTGTGAAATTCAAGCTCTTAGCTATTCACTCCTCACCCGAAACACGGTTCAAAAGGCTCTTTAAACGCAAACGAAGCGATGACCCAGCCAGTTGGGAAACATTTCTGGAGCGGGATTGGAGAGAACTCCGCGTTGGGCTTGGCAACGTTATCGCTTCTGCAGATGTGATGATAGTGAATGAAGGAAAAAAAACCGAGCTCAAGAAAGAAGTGCTCAAGTTTTTGGAGAAAGTGACGAAAAATGGACGAAGTAAACGTATATGTAGAAGTCGAGGTTAACCCTACTGAAGATGTGGATAAAGTCAGGCAAGCCGCAGAAAACATGTTTGGTACTTTGGAACTTGAAGAGAAACCTCTGCGCAGAGGTAGCTTACTCGTAGCTCGAGCTAAAGATGTAGAAATCCTGTCAAAGTTTGGCAATCTTCTGCGAAGAGAACGCATCAGAGACGCGGCACGAGGTGTACTGTTTCACGGCTTAAAGGGAAACACTATCACGTTTTATTTGAACAAGCAAGTCGCTTACGCCGGCCACGTTTCCTTCTGCGAACCAGTTGCAGAAAGCCCCCTCGGATCAATAAAAGTCAAAATAAAAAGTGATCATTCATTGAAACTTATCGATTGGCTTGCACCCCGATCCGGGTAAAACGGAAAGATATAAACTTAATCACGCGTTTCTACTATTCTCTTTCAAATGAGTGAACTAACAATGAGGATTATTGTCTCACGCGGTGACGGAGCCATGGACATAGTAGCCATTCAGGGTTTTCAGTCAAGCCTTGAAATATCGGAAGTAATGGCAAAAAGAGAAGTAAAAACCTTGAGAACAAGCCAAACCCTTAATGCTATCTAGCGGTGGATAGTAAACTGCTATGACCAAGATTGAAATTGGCTTGTCTATGTTACATTGTTTAGGTGAGCCATTTTCTAGTCTTTGTCAAAGGCTGCAAGAGATAACAGTGAACTATGTAGAGCTAATTGATGATGGTTGGCACAGACTCGACCAAGGGCGAGTGAAAAAGCTTAAGGAAATTGGTGAGTCACAAGGCTTGACATACACGTTGCACGCGCCCTTCGCAAGTATAAACATCGCTGCACCAGCAGAAGATTTGCGCAATTTTATTCTTAAACGACTTGAGAAATCTATGGCTTTTGCACGACAACTCGAATGCCCTCTAATGGTGTTTCATTCAGGGTTGCGGACGGGGATAAGTGGCTTTTATCCATGTGTGGACTGGAAAACAAACATTGAATCGGTACAGAATCTGCTGAAGCTGTCCAGAATGCATGGGATAAAGATCGTAGTTGAAAATGTTCCCGCACAATATGGTTTCTTGGTGGCAAATGTTGATCAGTTTTCCCGTTTTTTCAATGATCTCGGCGAAGACTTAGATTTAGTCTTAGACGTGGGGCACTCTAACATCAACGGTCAAACTCACGCTTTAATAGAAGCTTTTGGCAAGAAGATTGTTCACGTCCACGCACATGACAACAAAGGAAAACAAGACGTACACCTAGGAGTCGGCTATGGCACTGTAAGTTGGCAACAATTCGCAGAAGACGTTAAAAAAGCAGGTTTCAAGGGAATTGTAATGGTGGAATCCTACTGCAACATATTGGAAAGCATAGCAACACTGCAAAAACTGCTCACTTAACATCAAGCAGCGGCAGATCAATTTTCATAAAATCTTCAGCCACATCAACATTCACAAAGGCTTTCCTAGCTTGATTCAACAGCAAATCGGGCGTCTTATAACGTGCACTGATATGCGTCAGAATCAACCGCTTCACCTTAGCTTTTTTTGCAGTTTTCGCGGCTTGGCTCGGTGTAGAATGTCCGTCCTCTGTGGCTCTTTCTGCAAGTTCATCATCGAAAGTGCAGTCGTGGATCAGTAGATCAGCGTTTTTAGCCAACTTCACTAGAGACTTTGTAGATCTGCTGTCCCCAGTGTATGCGATTTTCCTTCCTGGTCTCGGTGGACCAACCACTTCTTCGGGCTCAACAACTCTCTCGTTTGGCAGCTTTATGGCTGACCCATGCTGAAGTTTCGACCACAACACTCCTTCGGGAACTCCTAACGCTTTAGCTTTTTCAGGATAGAATTTGCCTGGACGCGGCTTTTCAACAAGGCTGTAAGCGAATGCAGGAGCCATGTGGTCTGCCCATGTAGCATATATTTCGTATTCTTTCTCTTCGCAGACAAGCCCTCCACGCTTAATTTCGACTATTTGAAGAGGAAATGTAAGAGTGAACTGCACAGTTTTTTCGATGGCTTCAACAAAATCTTCCAAGCCTGTTGGCCCGTAGATTTCAAGCTTCCTTATGCGGTCTAGCAGCGACATTGTCTGGATTAGCCCGGGTAAGCCAAGCATATGGTCGCCATGCATGTGAGTTATGAATACCTTCATTTTCTTGTTAAAGCCTAAACCTGCCTTCACCATTTGACGTTGAACGCCCTCGCCGCAGTCGAAGAGAATTAGCTCGCCTTTTCTCTGTATTGCAATGGCTGGTAACGATCTGGAAGGTGTAGGAACGCTGCCTGCCGTTCCAAGAAAAATGACTTGTAAGCTCATCTACGCATTCTCCAGCACAACTATTTCTCTTGTGAGACTTCGATGTACATAAACAAAGTGGGACTGAACATGTCTAAGACCTAACGTTTCAGCTATCTCGCTTATGTGAACCGTTTTAGGAGCTGCTATGCATATGCGTTTTCGTTTCGCTATCTTATCACTGGACATTGCTAGAAAATCCTGAATAATTTGCCTTGTTGTGTATCCCATTGTGGATGCGGAGCGACCGTACGGCGGGTCTGTAACAATGTAGTCCACCTTCATTAACGGTAAATGCTTAGCATCTGCAACCACCAAACCCTCACAGTCTACGTTGAAAAACCTCAGATTCCGCAAGCTCCCTCGAACCATGCGCTTCTTAGCATCAAAGCCCAACACCCGACAGCCCAGCAAACCAGCCTCTATCAGAAAGCTGCCAGTACCGCAGAAAGGGTCAAGAACCAAATCACCTCTATTAGGCTTAGCCAAATTAACCATACATCTCGCCAATTTCGCAGGCATGGCTGACGGATGAAAAAAGGGACGTTTTCGCGGTCGCCTCTGCATGAAAGGAGTGGGCGATATTTCTGCAAGTTTCAATCCAAAAAGAAAGCTGTCATCAGTTATCGTTCCAAAGAAAGTTTTCTGTGGCTGTTTAAGGTTGACTTTTACTCCTTTAACCTTGTTCAAAATCAGTTCGCCAAGCTTCCGTTCCAAATCCATACCAACCAAATTTCGCGCTGCCTCACCTACCCTCCGAACACGCACAACAAAACTCTCACCCGAGTTGAGAAGGTTTTCCAACGTGACAGACTGCATGGCCTTCACAATATTGGCGAAAGAAGCTTTACAACAGAACAGTTCCTGACAGCAAACTCGGGTCAATGCGGCTCGCCCTTCAACCGCTTTGACTGCATCAATAACTGCGTCCAACCGCAGAATCTGTGGTAGCGTTTGCACCTCTTCATAAACGATGCCTTCGGTCTCCAGAATTGCTTTCAGTTCCGCGAACGGAAGCGTTTCATGTTCACCTGAGAGAAGAAAGAAGAGTGAAGGCACTAAGGTTTAGGCTCCTTGGTTGATGAGAGCCTTTGCGATTATTGGTGCCACAGAGACAACGCTTACAGGGCTTGGAACACTGTCGGTGCCTACAACTCCGTCTGCTCCACTCTTTATTATTCTCTCCCTAGCATCAGCCATCAAGAGAGGGTGAACACAGGCGGCGTACACCTTTGCTGCTCCTTGGCTTTTGGCGTGAGCAACTGCTTTTATCATTGTTCCACCGCTGCTTATGATGTCGTCGAAGAAAATTGCGACTTTGTTTTCAATATTAAGCGTCTTCTCTTCGATGCTGACTTTTCCAGTGTGTCGGTCTCTTCGGGTTGGAATGTAGTCGTATGTGCCTTTGAGTATATTTGCGGCTTCCTTTGCTGTTGCCACGCCTTTCTTGCCCATCGACAGCGAAACTGCACCTTTGAAGCTCTTGTCTCCGAAATGCTTCGCCAGCAAGGTGATGGCTGATAGGTCTTTTATGGGAATGTTGAGCCCTTCTAAAGCTATGGGGTTGTGAGCGTTTATAGTGATTATCTGGGTGACTCCACACGCTTTAAGTATATCAATAACGGTCTTGATGCTGAAAGCTTCACCAGGAAGGAAGATTTTATCTTGGCGGCCGTATGCAAAGTAGGGAACTACCGCTGTAATTCTTTGAGCACCTTGTTTTTTTGCGGCAGACGCCAACAAGAATAGCTGCATCATTCTTTCGTCTTGAGGTGGACTTGTAGTTTGAACGACTATAACGTGTCTGTCTTGTACGTCGCCTTCAATGCGTATGTAGCTTTCGCCATCTGGAAATTTCTTGAAAAAGACAGGAACTAACCTAGTTTTTAACTCTGCTACAAGACGTTTCGCTAGATCCTGGCTTGCCGGACCAGGCAGAATTATCATGGCTTAGTCTTCCGGTATTGCTCAAGGATTTCTTTAGCTCTGTCCATGCGTATTTTGCGTTCCTTCACCATTTGGTCGGTGACAACGTCAATGAGTTCGTCGGTGGCGCCGGCTGCGATTGCTATGTTTCGGGCGTGCAGCCGCATGTGACCACGTTGGATGCCTTCATGTGCTAGAGCGCGAAGAGCGCCCAGATTTTGAGCCAAGCCTACTGTGGTTATAACTTCGGCGAGTTCGTTAGCTGATTTTACGCCTAGGATTTTTAGTGCGATTTTGGCGATGGGGTGGGTACGTATGGCGCCTCCTATGGTACCGACTGCCATAGGCATTTCAAGTGAACCCGTCAAGTCTCCGTTTCGGTCTTTTTCCCATGAAGATAAGGTTGTGTAGTGGCCTGTACGGGCAGCGTAAGCGTGGGCACCTGCTTCTATGGCGCGGTGGTCGTTGCATGTCGCGATGACCACAGCGATTGCGCCGTTGAGAATGCCTTTGTTATGTGTTGCTGCGCGGTAAGGGTCTGAGGCTGCGAAGTGGTATGCTTGTACTATGCCTTGCACAACTTCTTCTCCACCCACCGCTTCTTTAGGAATAGTCACGTATGCTCTAGCTAAACGCTTTGTGGCAAGGTTACTGATGATGCGGAGGTAGACACGTCCGCCCGTTATCCTTTCTATCATGGGAGCTACGGCTTCTGCCATGGTGTTAACTGCGTTTGCGCCCATGGCGTCTCGACAGTCAACATGAAGTTCGGTTATGAGCATCGGGCCGGATGGAGTGTGGATGATTTTTGCATCTAAATCCTTAGCACCGCCGCCTAGAGAAACGAGAACTGGATCTTGTTCGTTAGCTTTCTTGAGAATGTCTTCTTTGTAGCCGTAGACTGCCATTCGAGCACGATATGGATCTTTTATATTCACTGCTTGAATTTGACCTATCATAACGGGTGATGTGCTAGTGGTATGGAAGCCTCCGCCTTCGCGCGCCATCTTTGCGGCGTAGCTTGCCGCTGC
>Ga0209978_10000052_pt1 | contig 35072 bp, 28 predicted proteins | sample BentaG_FD_182805 | JGI IMG/M metagenome (GOLD analysis project Ga0209978, IMG submission 182805) | Deep subsurface microbial communities from South Atlantic Ocean to uncover new lineages of life (NeLLi) - Benguela_00093 metaG (SPAdes)... | ecosystem: Environmental > Aquatic > Marine > Oceanic >... | reverse complement strand
GTATCCACCCCTAAACTTATATTTTTTTTAAATTGAATACTTGGGTAATTATATATTTGGCTATCACCTCCAGCAGTTTCATCCCAGTGATGAGCAACAAAACAACCACTTGCATTAATCATCGCAACATGAGGCGGTAAATACCCACTATTATTAAATATACCCCACCCCAGGGAGGTAGATGAATTTATTACACCGGAAGTTCCAGAGTATGTTGATGTTTCTCCTAATATGTCATAGTTTGCTTGACCTATACTTGTAGTAGCGTCCATGTCGGAGTTATCTCCAACGGTACCGTTTTCCCAATACCAAGTTGGTTCGATTGGGCCCTCAAATGTAGGATTATTAATCCATTGTGTTGTTAACGATCTCTGAGCAGATGTTTTGATATCAACTGGATCAGTAAATTCTTCCCTATCATCATGATAGACATTAAAATTATTTTGAATAAATGGAAAAATTAAAGAAACACCAAGCAAAAATAAAAATCCGATTACTTTAAATTGTCTTTTTCTTTCTGTCAAACTCACTCACTCATCTACACGATTTTTACTGTTAATTCCTATACAAAGTTGTTAAAATGATTAATTTCTAATTTGTTATCTTGAAAATTATTAATTTAATAATATTGAATTTATTAAAACTACACTGGTTATAATTTCTAACCGCTCTATTCTTACTTTACATGAGTTATTTGATAAATATAAAATAGTAGTGACACTTCCCTATTTTAAATGTTCATCTCATAAAATAAAATAGAACTAATATTTAAATTACTGCGAATCGAAAGTGATATTTTTCCATATTCAGTAATTTAAAGTGAACTTTTTACAAATCCACCATCAACTTGAATTACTGTCCCAGTTATATAACTAGCTCTTTCTGATGCTAAAAAGACAACTAGATTTGCTAAATCTTCTGGACTTCCAAACCTTCCTAATGGGATGTTATCGAGCCAAAAATTCATAACCTCTTGTTCTGATTTACCTGTCTTGCTCATTTGAGTTTTAATTAACTCTTTCATCCTATTAGTTAGCGTGGGTCCGGGACAAACAACATTAACTAAGATATTATCTTTTGCGTATTCGTTAGCGAGCGTTTTTGCATAACCTACAACACCGAGACGAGTTGTATTTGATAAAACCAGATTATTAAGAGGTTGCTTCACAGAAACCGATGTTATCGCTATAATCCTACCAAATTTTTGCTGCTGCATAACGGGTATAACTAGTTTAGAAGTTCTGATTAAAGAAATTAAGTTTAAGTTAATCGAATTTTGCCAATCATCTTTACTTATTTCGCTAATTGGAGCTGAACGAGGCCCTCCAGCATTATGTACCAATATATCAATTTTCCCAAATTCTTCAAGCGTTTTAGATACCAATGTTTTAATTTGATCCTCAAATTTTAAATCAACAACGAAAGTTAGAATTTTATTTAATGGTTGGTCAGAACTTACTTTGAGAATTTCTTTTTTTGCTTGGGTTAAATTCTCTTGTGATCTACTACAGATAACTATATTCGCACCTTCCGCAAATAAACCCTTTGCACAAGCTAACCCAAGTCCCTTACTTGCTGCCAGGACCAACGCAACTTTATCATGTAATCCTAAATTCATATGTTATACAATTTATCCTTATTATTTAAATACCTTGAAATTCAGAATTAAGCTTCACATAAATATTACATTTTAGAAAAAAATTGTTGCATCTCTCACAAGATTGAGCTTTTTCGCACTTAGAAGCATAATTACATCTTATATCATAGGTTGAGGAGGTGCTAACCATCACTCTGTGCAGACTTTTTTCAATTTCTGGACGCATAATCTAAATCTCTCTTTTTCAATCAAGAATGAAATGCGGCTTTTGATCACTTTTGAAAACATTTGTCTTAAGAAGAAAGTCTATTTCTGATATCAACCAGCATATTACATCATAAGGGGGGGATGTTTGATATATTTTAGTTGCTCGTTGTTTAATAGAATTCTGATCTGCCTGTTGGAAGTTATTATGTAGATAGAGTTGCCTTTCCGCTAGCATCCAGCATAGATCATCAAAACCCATTCCTTTATCTGCAAGAAAATAGGCTGCAACGCTAATGTCTTGTTTAGTATCATTATTATATTTGAACATTATTCTTCAAAGGTATTATAGATAGTTTTAGTAAAAAACATGATTATTAAAATTAGAAAATTTTGAATGCGAATTTATTCTAAACAAAAATAAGAAGAACCTATTTATTTATTCTTTATTCTTCATTTTTCTCTGTTTTCTTTTCTCTAATTTTCTTCTAACAACGCAATAAACTGGGCCAGTAAATACAGTCACATAACAAGAGTTGCAACTTCTACATTTAGCTGGTCTTAAATCACCACTCATCCATCGATTCGGAAGATTCGGTTCATATATTAAGGGTCTACTCAAAGAGATAAAATCTGTTATCCCTGCTTTAAGGAAATTTTCCGCAGAAATAGGATTTTTAATTCCGCCCATTAGAATCATTTTGCAATTTTTCATAGAAGGGTTTAATTCTTTAACAATTGGTAGAAAGTAATTTTCTTCTTCTGGTAATTTAATCTGTCTACTTGGATATGCGTTTTTAGTTCCAATTTGAGTTTCACTTATTCCTCCGCTAGGTTCAATTGCATCCAAACCTTTATCTACGAGTATCTTTGCAATTGCTAAACCTTGTTTCATTTCTAACCCTCCAGGTACAAAATCTTGAGTTTGTAATTTAATAATTACAGGAAATTTCTTTCCAACTTCATCCTTAATACCGTCATAGATTTCGGTTAGTATTCTTGCCATGTTCTCATTGGTTCCACCATAATTGTCAGTTCGCCTATTTGTATACGGTGAAATAAAATTACTTAAAAAGTAACCATGTGCTGCATGTAATTGAACCATATCATATCCACTTTCATAAGCTCTTCTCCCTGTTGCAACAAACTTTCGTATTAAATCTTCAATTTCAGGTTGTGTTAATTCTCTGGGTGTTAAACCAGTAATTTTATCAGGGATCGGAGAAGGAGCAACGGGAGGATATTTAGGATGAACTCCCTGACGGCCAGTGTGCGCAATTTGAGCCGCTATTTTAACTTCCGGATAATTATGAACAGCATTAACCAATTTTCTATGACCAGGAATAAAAGAATCATTATCTAAACGAAGTTGATATGCACTCATTGTTCCACTTGGATCAATGCCTATAAACTCCGAAATTAGTAAACCTGTTCCCCCTTGAGCTAATTCATCATAAAACTCAACTAATGTATTGCCCACTATTCCGTATTTTTCTGATTTTCGCGTATAAGTCGCTGACCGAACAATTCGGTTTTTAATTCGAACATTTCCTATTTTTTCTGGACTGAATAAGGTATTTAGTTCCACTCAAATCACTTATATTAGAGTTAATAATCAATGAAATTTAATTCTAATGAATTTCAGCTTCATGGCGGTAAAACTGCAATTAAATTCGAATTGAAACAATTTAAAGAAAAAATATTTTATTTCCTCACATTGAGAAGTCCTTAGGATTTATGGACTCAGTTGAAAAAAAAGCAATTATTAAAATCGAAGAATTCTGACTTGATTTAATCCTAAAAGAAAATATGAAGAACTTTATAAAAAAGATAAAGTAATGATTAATCGGGTGTTAATTCATCTAGATCACTCAAATCTAGACCCGAGTCTAATGTTTCAGGTATATCTGATAAGAATTCGTCAAGAATCTCTTTCAATTCGTCTCCTGAACGTTTTAATATTAATCTAATTAACCCAATATTAATATCTGGATCTGAAATGAGGGTGAGTACTCCTTTTGGACCACAACTTGAGGCGAAAATCTTGCCTCCGCTGAATTCTGATGTTACTATCTCCAGATCGCCCAGTTCTAGGTTCTTACCTTGCTCCTCCGAGGCGCAGAATACCGCACTTGCAATTGCGCCAATTCCGTCAACATCGGCGGGGAAGTAGGAAAATTTTGAAACACTCGCTATAGTTAATCCTGTTCGGTCAACTAAAATAACTTTTTTGATTCCACTTTCGGATTTTATTATTTTCGAAAGGATATTATCAAAACTTTTCGTATCAATCGACAATTCTTACACCACTCTTGTTAAAATAACCTATAGTATTATATTAGATTTTTAGATATAAAATTGTTATTATTATTAAAAAAGAATATGTATATAAAAATATGCTTTTCCTTGCGATTACCTCGATTTTTCTAAAAAACTACAAACTAGGACTTGTTTTCTTCAATGAAGCTCCAAATTAATTCGTTAACTTTTTCAGGCTCTTCTATCGTAAACGCATGCCCACATCCCTTAAAAATGACTAATTTAGAGCCTTCGATATGCTCATGTAGGAACTTTTGATGTAGTGGGGGTATTAGTCTATCTTTTTGTGCTCCAATTATTAATGTTGGCATCTTAATACTTTTTAGAAGCTTTCGTGTATCATGAGTATTCATAGAATTGGCCTGATTCATGTAATCTTGAAATCGAGTTGGGTTTCTCATCGGGGTTATAAAAAGTGAATCCATCTTTATAGAGTCGAATAAGTTATGATCTTCCTTTAATTTTCTATTAAAAACTCTTGAATGCGTAAACGGGAGCAGAACCTCAACTTGTTCTTCTATACTCCATTCTCTCATCAATTCAAAGCTCTCCATTAATGGACCAGGTAAATAGTAGGCTGAAGTAGCACACAGAATTAAAGTTTTTACCATTTCAGGATATTTTATCGCGAAGTTTTGAACAATCATGCCTCCCAAACTGATACCGCACAGATGTATTTTTTCGGTGATATTTAAATGATCTAAGAGGGCTTTTATATCTTCCACAAACATATCTATCGTATAAGGATAATTAGGTCGTGAGCTTTTTCCAACTCCCCGATTATCCAACGCAATCACATTCATTCTTTCTTTAAAGTAGGAGATTTGGGATGTCCAGGCTTGATATTTCGTTCCAAATCCATGAACTAAAACTAACGGCTCCCCCTTTCCTTCTACAAAATAGTGCGTTTCAATATTATCGTGCTGACATATTGGCATAACAATCACCTTTCCAATTTTAATAAAATAGCATTCTATTTAAATTAACTATAGATAGAAGTTCATCCTACCTTAGTACTAACGATTTGACAAAAATCAAAGAAGTGATAAAAATTAGTAATAAAAAAATAGTAGTTAATGTACTATTTCTTCTACTTTTAATACGTGGACTCTTATTTGGAATTTTTACAAAATTATTAAATTATTATAAGATCTAATATTTTAGATCTTTATAATGTCACCATATAGAGTTTCTATCGAAATTGTCGATATTCTTGAAGAAGGGAAATGTCCTTTAGGTCATGTAGTTGGGGAAAGATTCCTCTATCCTGAAGATCGTGGGAAAATCTGTGCTGCTGCCTTTAACTCTATTTATCCTTATATTCGTGTATTAGAATCCGGTGGTTCCTATCCCTATTTTGAAGATGATGGCAATACACATAAGGCGTGTTGTCCGGATTATAAGCGTCCTGTCGTATTTAAAATGACTCGAAAGGCAATTTAATGTTTAATCACAATCTCTAAAATCTACGACCCGAATCTAATCACACATCCGTTCTATGCTATTTTGATAACATATTAAATTAACTATAAATAGAAGTGAGTTTTAGGTAAATGTATTGTTATTCCAGAAGATTCTTCTCTTTTACGATTTTTTTGTAGTGATCTCTTTCCCTTCTTAATACTTTTATTTCTTTTTTAAGATCGTATATTTGTTCTTTAGAAGATTCCTTTTCTTTTTCTTTTACTGAGACATTTGCTTTAGCGTTTTTTATGTCTAGTTTTAAGCTTGTAATAGAATCGAGATGGATGTTAATTTGACTTTTTAGCTTATCGCTTTCATTTAAGAGGTTTCGGTTAGCCTTTTCTAACTTTTCAAACTCAGAGTTTAAGCCAAGATTAATATTTTTCAGATCTTCTTTTTCTTGAAGAATTTTTTTAACTTTATCTTCAACTTCTTCTGTTCCTGTTAATTTTTTTGAAAGAGCTTCGATTTGCCTTTCCTTCTCTTTTAAGAAGTCGTCTCTTTCGTTTATTTTCTGATTTAAAATTTTTATATCGTCCATCAATTTAGCGTTGTTCTGGTTAAGATCGGCCATTTGTTGGCTCCACTTCTCCAGTTTTATGTATTGTTCACTAATTTCTTCCTTATAAGATTGGATATCTTCCAATTTTTTTGTATTTTCTGAAACAAGTTCGGTATATTTTCTCGTTAATTCTCGTATTTTGCTCTTTTTTTCATTTAAAAGATCTTGAAGTTCAGCATTTTTTGCTTTTACATCGGTTTCTTCCCTTGACAAATCTGGTTTAATATCTTCACTCTTCTTTTCTCCTACACTATCAAGTTCTTCTTCTTTTTTTTCTCCTTTTTCTACCTTTTTATCTTCTTTTTTTGCAGCAGTAACTATACTTGTTTCTCCTTCTATAATTTCTTCCCAATATGGTAACAGTTCTTCACTTTTTAACATTTTATAATATTGTCCTAAGATATCGTCGAAGTTTAGAGCTTCTCTCTTAGGTAACAATTCGTGGGCAATCCTTCTCATCATTCCTTCAAACTCATTGGAAAGAACATCATCTTGAGACAAAAAGATGCAAACTGCGAAATTGGGGTTACCTACGTAATGTCTAAATGAAAATCCTGAATAAAAACTAGCTACACTAACTTCATCATCGAGTGTCAATTCAACGTAATTTGGCTCCATTTTATTGCTCATATGATGCTCCACTAAACCTTTTAAGGATTCTGGTGTTACTCCTAGGAACTCACATATGTTACTTGGAAATTGGGTGTCTATACGTGTTTTTGAATATTTTTCAAACCCTAAAATTATTATTCCTTTCACTTTTTCGCTCCTTAATAAATTAATTGTAAGGAATTAAACAATTCTACAATAAATTACTCGATCTAATAATTAATAATTTTTTAAACTTTATCTACTTTACAAACAATTAAATTGATATTAATATTAGACTTTTATCCATATCTATATTAATTAAAAGAGAAATATAGAAAACCTCTCTCATTTTAATAAAATTTAATAAATTTGAGTCAAGCAGTCAAATACTTGCTTTTCTTCCATAGTCAAGTAGTTCTGTTTAAAAATTAACGAAAAAAACTTCCGATCTCTTGGGTTGAAATATTTATAACCGAATTTATTCCAAGAAACCTCTTTTATTAGTGGCGCAATTAAAGTTATTCGATCTTTTATAAGTTTAGTTAATATCATTGGAATTTCTTCCTTAGTTCCGCGTTTTAAAGTATACAATAGCACATCCTCGTTAAATTCTTTCCATGTCTCTTTGAATTGAATACAAAAACTCTTAATATCGACTTTATTCTCTGTGATTAACTTGGCTAGAGTTTTAATTGCAATTTCGTAAGAACTAATGTTTTCATTTAACGCGTTTGTTATTATCGTACTAGGCAAAGCTGGACCGTCTTTTCTTACCTGCGGTAGATTATACTCCGGTAAAATCTTAATCTGGTTTAACCCCATTATATTTCTGACATCGTTAAGAGTACCGCCTGAATCAAAGAATTGTTTATTAATTATGTATTTCAGAAGCTTTTGAGCGTGAACATCTCCAAAATAAGGGTAATCTGAAGCGTATAGAAGATATTCTGACCAATCTCGATTGTCTACTCTTATCTTGTTCTGGGATTTAAACCAGTTTCGAAAATCTTTAAAAAAGTTACCTGCCCCTTCCCCGTGTAGCATAGATAAATCTCCATATGTATTAGGTTGAACTAGGGCGTTATAAACATCGTGATCTCCAATGTTTCCCTGAGCAAAGTGAGCGATTATAACTTTAAAATGGGGCAATAAATCGGGATATTTTTGAGCTAATTCTGATCGCGTTGATTTTATTAATTCTGCAATATTTAATATCGACCCTCTTCCTCGAGTATCAAAAATTACGGGTAAAGAATAGCTTGCTGCTTCAATCAACACATTTTGTGGTTTACCAGATTTTATATCGTCAATCCACCTTTCTGAACGAGGATGTAATTTTAATCCCCGAAGTCCTAGTTCTTCTCGAGCATAACCGACTTCCCTTATTGCTTTTTCCCCTTCCATGGGATCACAGCGCATATATCCAATGAGTTTCATAGAAAAGGGAAAACGGGTAGTAAACCTTGAAACATTAATATTACTTGCACGATATCGAGCTTCTGGATGCTTGTCTCTAAACACATCTTGGAAGGGAAAAACAACGCCTTGGTCAATAAAAGAATAGAATTTTGATTTTTCTTTTAAATCCGAATATCTTTTTCCTATCGATTCTAAAGCAATATATAAATTATCTGTAAAAGGGTATGGGTTGAAAGACCAAGTAATTTTTGTAAATTTTCCATCCATTTTAGTTGAAAAAGATTGTTCTCCTGTTGCTCCCCAATCTGTTTTTATTCTTCCTTGTACGTTCCCCCAAAAATCAAATGTTCCCGAGCCAGGTGCAAGAGGATTCATCATAGTTGCTCCATCAACATCTTCTCCTAAATGTGAATGGGAATCTATTACAAATATATTCTCAACTCGAGTCTTTCCATCTTGTTCAATAGTTGCTGTTAACATTCTTTATATCATCTGAAATTTAATTTTTTGTAATACTTATTAATCACGCATTTCTTTTGGGAGAGTTAATACCCCAGTTAAGGGATTGTTGATAGGATCTTTGCAATATTCAATCGTAAAGTAAATTAAATCGTAGAGAATGTTAGGATTTTCGTTGTGATCTAATTTGTATTGATATAAACTTAATTGATACTCTGCTTCGGTTATAGGGGGTTCAGCGTAACTTACACTTCCAAACACAGATTGGAGAATTGGTTTTAAAAATGGAGAATAGAGAAAACCGAGTTCTTTTAGGACATCTTTCAAATAAAAGAACATTCGTTGACATGCCTGCATCATATATTTTACAGGTTGATTTGCAGGTCCTAAATATTGTTCAGCAAATTCAGGATCGTATTGTGCAAGGTGTTCTCGAGTAAGATTTTGGGGTCGGAATAAAGAAATTAAACCTCTCTCAATGGAAGTTTTTCTATTGTAAGCTATTGTTTCACTACCGGCATCTGGTACCCAAACTCCTTTTTGAAGTAATTTTCGAGCTTTATAGCACATAGCCTCTAATAGTAAAGCGATTCCAATTCGACGACAAATTGATATTTGCGCGTCTGAAATACGAATCTCTATCGTGTCCCAATCTGTATAGGGAAACACGTCTTGGAAACGTCCGTCTTCTAAACTCGCCTTTTGGATAACCTGGAGGAAATAATTCATTGTATTTTCGTCATATGATGTAAGGTAGGGAATAAAATGCTTAGGGTCGTTGTTACTCAACATTGTAGTATTATTTTTTAACCTTAAAGAGCGGACACAATTAGGAGCGGTAATCCTGTTGTTAACTATTTTGACAACATCTGTTGGTTGGTTGTTTAAAATAGGTGAATTACAAGTGAGAGAAATTATGTGGGGAATAAAATTTCTTATCATACAATAAGCTTGTACTTTCTCCAAATCATTTTTGAACGAACCAATATGGCTATGGTCCGCTTGAGTCAATCCACGCATATATTCTTTAGAGGTGGGATTTATGGCAGAGGCAATGATATGCAAATCATTAGGTAAGGTTGTTTTCGCCAGTAAAAATAATGTGCTTGCCCAGTAAGCTAACTCTTCAGCGTACTGACAAGGGGGAGTCACAAGTTCTAAAATATATGTTACTGCAGTTACATTCCCATCACGACCAAATGTGTCGATGTCAACAACATTTCCATCAGGTAAATTGTATCTAATATCCATGACATACCCTTTTTCAATGTCATCCTTACCGTATGGTCTTGCTAACACCTTTTCTCGAATGTAGTCTGGAACAGGTAAGAAATCAGTCCTACCTTCATATAAAATCTGGTCCATTATTTTTATTGAGTCTTTTACGATTTCTTTCATCCGATAGACCATTTCGTCGCCAGGAGGATAATTCCCATTGTCGTCAGCTATAATTAACTCCATTTCTATTCCATGTGTGAATGGTAATAGCGTCCAATGCTCTACATCAGCTAATATATCTGCCCAAGACCTTTCTGGAATCAAAATTTCTCGATAATCTGTTCCGAGAAATAATTTATCTGTAGTTCGATCTATAGGGTTGCCTATATTTACCCCAGGCGGGAGTCCAGCTACCTTTTTTGCTTTAGAATCCTTTTCTTTTGTTGTTCCCATTAACTGGGAGAATGTGTCATAGTTCCCTTCACTAGCTCCTTTCTTCTTCTTTTTTTTCTTATCCTTTGCCATAAATTCTTTCACGTGTAATATTTTAAGTTTAAATTAATGATTGTACAAAAGTTTTGAATATATCGTAATCGTTAATAAATTCATACGACAGAATTAAATTGACGATTTTGAAATTGTTACCGTAAAATATACTATTTAGGCTCTCGACCGTTTTCCCCCCTTTAAAAAAATCGTCATCTATTATTACATTAACACGGTCTCCGAGAGTTTTTACAATTTTCGATTTAATGCTACTTAAATCGTCTGAAATTGACGAGAGAATAGCCGTAGGTTTTCCTAAGTAAGGTATAAAATCTAAATTAAAAACTGTAACCCTATTTTTAATGCTTTCAGGATGAAAGAATTTTTTTAATGTGGTTTGTATCGTTTTTAATTCTTCTTGATTGTGATCGCTAATTGAAGGATATATATAATACGCGATAGATTTATTTGAATTATGGTTCATCTCTGAATAAGCTCTATCTATAATAGGAAATATACTAAAATCAAAACTAAATAGTGAAATTAAAGCGATATTAAAGTTACTATTACCCATTAGGATATTACTACTTGCGTTTCCTCCTATGCGAGAGAATTCGCTTACTTCTTTGGTAATTGGTGAAGTGTATGTATTCAAGAGGAAGAACTGAGAAAACTCTCCTATAGGCTCTACTTTAGTATGTATCTCTTCAACCATCTTATAAATATCGTTGAAAACATCCTTAGCAACAGTTTGTTTAAGCTCTTCTAAGCTCAATCCTTTTATAATTTTATCTGCTGCTTCAGGACAATCTAATTCTGCTAAAATACGTATTGTATCTTTAAAGTACTCGTAGGCAGGATTGCGATAATTTTGATCTGATAAATTAATTCTATTAGATTTTAGAATAATCTGATTAATCTGGTTAATTATTGGTTGAATTAACTCGGGATTTTTATTTTCATGAAGATTTTTTATTATATTAAATAAAACTTTAATTTTAATAATCTCGTCTTTAATAAACTCTGAAAATTTTAGAGCCAATTCTGTACTTTTTTCAAGTGACTTTGAAATAACTTCTAGAATGGCATTTTCCTTTGTTGAATCTTCTTTAATTAGAGAAAGGATTTTACTAACTTGTTCTGGATCACTATCCACATAATCAAGAGCAATATTTTTCGTGATTAAATTTTTTTGATTTATGTCGTTTAAATTCTTAATAGCCTGTAAGGTACTTTCTAGATTAAGAGTTGCATTAGCTCTAATTAGATTATAATATAATTTTATCTTTTCTTCTTCATTTATTAACTGTAACGAGCTTTCTAACGCTTTATAAAACTCACCTGTCGAAAGATAAGATTTTGCGAGTAACTTCTTGTCTGCCTCAATTTCACCCTTAGGAACAATGGAAGATTGACTGTTAATTTGTAACTCTGTAGAACTAGTTGTAGATTCTTTAATTTGTTTTTCAATCTTTTTAACTCCGTTCTTACTAGTTGGAATTATGAAGTCTTTTGGATTAAAGCTATCACTTTTAACAGATTGGAGAAACTGCTTATTTCTCAATATTTGGCTAATCTTACTTGATTGAATTTTATCCCTAATCTTTTGTACCTTTTCCTTGTATTCGACCAATTTCATCCAGTAAGCATTTACTGTTAATTTGCCGAACCCGTCTTGCGTTGGTTTCAACTTTAAATCTATGTTTTTAGTTTCTCCCGATTTGAAGAGAATTTCATCCATAAATTCAGTGGGTTTAACGTCGATCTCGAAATTTTCCCCATTAAAGACGAATTTAAAGTGTTCATCCTTGTTGGATTGATTAATAACTTGGAAAGAGACCGAATTATCCCCGGTAGGTATTATTAAGTTCTGGGGAAATTTTACTACACTTATCGATATTACGTGATTAGGATCTGCGTTAGACATAATTGAAAAGATATTTGGTTTTAGTAGTATAATTAAATGCGCAAAATAGATATTCTTTATGATTTATTGGTTAGTAAAAAATGTGAAAAACTGCTATATTACCTTAATATCACCAATATAAAAGTTATTGATTTTAAATATTTACTAATAAAAAAGTTCACTTCCCCTTCCTTCTATTCCTATTTATGTAATCACGTATATCTTCAAGTACCATTCCCTTACTATAATCAGGCCATAAATCAGTTCGAAATTTAAATTCAGCGTATGAAGCATCCCACAATAAAAATCCCGAAATCCTTGCTCCATCTTCCATTCCTGTTCTTATAATATAATCGACTTCAGGAAAATCTCGAGTATAAAGATGATTCTTAATAACTTCTCGATTAATATCTCCTGCTTTAACACCATTTTTAATAATTTCTTTCACAGCATCTACGATTTCTTCTTGTCCATCATACATTATACATAAATTGATAAAGTTTTGATCGTTTTCTTTTGTAAATTCAATTAATTCATTAATTTTTGCCCTAACATCCGCCGGTAATAGATGCACTCTTCCTATTACATTAAAATTAACTTTTTCTTCTTTAACTGTTGCTTCCTTTATCACTGCATCGACTGCGTCTAATATTATGCGAAAAATGTATTTAATCTCTTCTTCGCTTCTTTTTTTTAAATTCTCAAGCGATAAGGCGTAGATACTTAAATAATGAACCCCAGCTTCAAAAAAGTCAAATAATCTCTTTTTTAAATTCTGATAGCCAATAAGATGGCCAACATTTGCACCAAGCAGATTTTTTGCTGCCCAACGGCGGTTAACGTTTAAAAGCGGTAATCTCTTCTAATTTCCGTCCAATATCAAACCAACATGTTTGGGTAATTTATTTTCTGCTATATCTTTTTGTTCTTCCAATATGATGTGACTCTTTAAGAGATTTTTACAATTACTCCGACTATTATAATTATTAATATAGTGAATTACATATTATAATTTTGATTTATACATATCGCTGTTAAAAGACGGGTTTTGATTAATGAAAAAGTTCTTTTATGAATAAAAATTAAGATATTTAAGTGTAGAGATTGAAATAACACATTTAATAGTATGAACAGTTGATATTATTAACCTATAGGGAATTCTTAAATAACTACCTTGATTAGTATGAATAACATTTGACTAGATAGATATTCATCTAGATAAATATTTTAATAATGGAAAATTAAATATCAAATACTTAAAATAAGTTTTGCTTATGATTGGCAACGAGTATTTATTCAGCGACATTGGTATTGATAGTATTGGTTTTCACGCCCCCAAATACTACATAAAGTTAGATGATTTAGCTGAGAAACGAAAAGTTGATCCTGGGAAATATAGTAAGGGATTAATGGTTCACGAAATGAGAGTACCAGAAGTTAACGAGGATATTATCTCGCTTGGATTGAAAGCGGGATATCAAGCCTTGGTAAAAGGTGGTATATCTCCTAAAAGTATTGATGCTTTATTCGTAGGTACGGAAACGATTACATACGCAGTAAAAAGTGTATCTAACATATTTGCGGAATTATTAGAGATTTCTCCGAATTCTATTACTCAAGATACTTACAATGCTTGTGCGGGGGGCACTTTAGCCCTACTCAATGCAATTGCATTGATAGAAAAAGATATCATAAAAAGGGCGCTCATTATAAGCGCTGATATTTCTTCATATCATCTTGGATCTCCAAGTGAAGCAACCCAAGGTTCTGGAGCAGTTGCCTTAGTTATTTCAAAGAATCCAAGGATAGCAACTTTTAGCGAAAAGTTTGGAAAAATTTCGGGAAACGTTGACGATTTCTTCCGCGCTGCTAACGAAAAAAATGCTAAAGCTTTTGGTCATTATTCGGTTAAGACTTATCTCGATTTCCAATTAAAAGCTTACGATGATTTAATTAAGAATGTTGGAGATTTCCACGCTGATTATTATACATTCCACGCGCCTTTCTCTAAATTACCCATTAAAATTATGCAAGAGATAATTCAAAAGCGTTGGATAAAACATATTGCTGATCTTCCAAAAATAAATATGAATCAAATAAAATCTTCTATTCTTAGGAAGCTCGATGATTTTATGCACGACATTACAGTGTTACCTGAGTGGTTATATCTGAAGTTAAAAGAGAGAGGGTATTCCTCGGAAACATTGGAAAATGTCTCTGCTAAACTTATAAAGAATTTCACAGAAAAAGTCCTTCCACAATTAAGAGTTCCATCTCATTTTGGAAATATGTATAATGCTTCCATTTGGGCTCAAATTATATACATACTTGAGAATTACGCACGAGTAAACGATACTATTTACTTTGGTTCATATGGTTCTGGTGCTACATGTATCTCTGGCTTATTGAAAGTCAAGAATAATTTTAAAAATATTGTAGATAAAAGCCCTCAAATAGATGATTTTATCAAAGATAAGGAACTCAAGACTATCCAAGAGTACGAGAAAATAAAGTCAGGTGAATTCACACCGAAAACAGTTTTAGGAGAAATAATCGAACACGAAAAAAATAATAAGAGGGGTTTTACTCTTCGTTTTTGCGACGAAGGATGCATACTCCCCAATATTGAAGGCTTAAATCATTGCCCGAAAGGTCACTCTGGGTTTCATGAAAAATTCTTTCCACTGTATGCAGTGTTAAAGTCAGAACCTATTGTAAATCCTAATGAAAACAATCTTAACTACCTTTACAACGGTTTAGTAAGGATTGCGGGAAAAGTAAAACCAGGTTCTTGTTTAGAATACGAGATTAGGCGCCTTGAAAATAAAGAAGAAACAAACTTCAATGCTATTGGATTATTAAATTGGAGCCCTATGTATTATCCCGTTCAGAATATCTATTAAGTTAACATTCACAAAAGAAGTGAATAAAAAGATGGACGAGTTTGATTCTGATATTTCAGGTTTTTATAAATTACCTTTAAAAGAAAGGCAAATTCATTCTGATATTTCAGGTTTTTATAAATTACCTTTAAAAGAAAGGCAAATTCAGCTAGCTAAGTTAGTTAATTTAAAACAGCAAGATATTGATTTACTACAAACTTTAGGATATTTTACTTCGAATCAAATTGACATGCTAATAGAGAATGTTGTTGGTAGTTATCAACTACCGATGGGTGTTGCTCTAAATTTTAAAGTTAACGGAAAAGATTATATAATTCCAATGGTAATTGAAGAACCCTCTGTTGTAGCCGCTGCTTCTAACATGGCTAAAGTTGCTAGAAAATTAGGCGGATTTCAATCAGAAAAAGTTAAATCCGTTATGATTTCCCAAATTCAATTAACTCAAATCCAAGATATTAACCTTGCGAGAGAAAGGTTGCTGGATAATAAGGAATATATCTTAGAAATAGCAAACGAGCAAGATCCCTTACTAAATAGATTGGGTGGTGGTGCTCATGATCTTGTAGTAAGGGAAATTGAAACTAGAAAGGGTAAAATGATAATCCTCCATCTACTTGTTGATGTTATAGACGCTATGGGAGCAAATGTAGTTAATACTATGGCTGAAGCTGTTAGTCCATATATAGAAAAGCTCTGTGAGGCTAAGATATATCTTCGAATCGTGTCAAATTTAGCGACACAGCGTCTTGCTAAATGTAGGGCTGTGTTTGATAAAGACTTATTAGGTGGAGAAGAAGTAGTTGAAGGCATCTTAAATGCTTATGAATTTGCACTTGCTGATCCTTATAGAGCAACGACGCATAATAAGGGTATAATGAATGGGATAATAGCGTTAGCTCAAGCTACTGGAAATGATACTAGAGCTCTTGAGGCAGGGGCTCATGCTTACGCGTCAATTAGTGGGGAATATAAGCCCTTAACAAAATTTGAATTAGATTCAGAGGGAAATTTAGTAGGAGAAATAGAAGTTCCTCTAGCATTCGGGATAATTGGAGGTATTACAAGAACTCATCCGATGGCACAGTTAGCTCTGAAAATCTTAAATGTTGAAAGTGCGGAGGAGCTCTCTCAAATAGCTGCAGCTGTTGGACTTGCTCAAAATGTAGGGGCTTTAAGGGCTTTAGCTTCGGAAGGCATTCAAAAAGGTCACATGGCGCTACATTCTCGTAATATAGCGAAGTTAGCTGGTGCTCCAGATGAGTTAATTGAAGAAGTAGCAAAAAAGATAGTAGAAGATAAAAAAATAAGAGTAGATTACGCTAAAGAAGTTTTAAAGAAACTAGTTAATGGTAAAAACCTTTAGTTTTATAAAAAGTGTTTCACAAATTCCTCTAATAAAAATTATAAAACTGTAAAACACCACACATCAAATAAAAATTTGAGATGGAGTTTATGGGATTTAGAGATTATTTAGATGATTTAGACAATAAGGGACAGTTAAAAAAGGTAGATGTTGAAGTTTCGAAGAAATTAGAAATTTCTGGTATATTAAAGAAAATGGAGCCTACTCCTGTAATGTTCAATAATGTTAAGGAATCTGAATTCCGGGTTGCTGGTAATATTTTCTGTACTAAGAATGTTATTGCCTCGTATTTCAATGTAGCTCCAACTGATATTATACCAATGCTTTCGAAAGCAATATTAGAAAGCTCTGAACCAGGAGTAATTACCGATGCTCCTTGTCAAGAAGTAGTAGAACCGAATGTTGATTTAGATAAATTACCAATTTTGTATCATTGTGAAAAGGATGGTGGAAATTACATTAGTTCAGCTGTTGTTGTCACGAGAGATCCTGAATATGGACAAAATTTGGATTTCCATCGGGCAATGCAGTTTTCCAAGGATAAGTTTGCTACTCGAATAGTTCGAGGTCGAAATTTCCATACTTTCCTCGAAAAAAATGGTGAACTAGAGGTTGCATTTTGCATAGGTAACACCCCCAATATACTTATTGCTGGAGCTACTTCTGTTGAGATTGGATTTGATGAATTGAAAATTGCTAATGCATTAGAACCAATTAAACTTGTTAAGGCAAATTCAGTTGATCTTTTAATTCCCGCTGAAGCTGAGTTTGTGCTAGAAGGACGTGTGTATAAGGAAGAAAAGCATGCAGAAGGGCCTTTTGTAGATTTAACAGAAACATATGACACTATCAGAGAAGAGCCCGTTTTCGAAGTCAAGAAAATAACTCATAGGAAGGACGCGATTTGGCAAGCTTTATTACCAGGGGCTCTTGAACATAAGATATTAATGGGAATGCCGCGTGAACCTACTATATTCAATAAAGTAAACGAATCTGGAGTTAGGTGCTTAGATGTTAACGTAAATCCTGGTGGATGCTCGTGGTTACATGCCATCGTACAAATTGATAAAAAATCTGAGGAAGATGGTAACAAAGCGATATACGGTGCTTTTGCTGGTCACGGTAGTTGTAAACACATTTTTATCGTCGATAGCGATATAGATATTTACGATCCACTATCGGTAGAATGGGCCATGGCAACGCGTTTTCAAGGCGATAGTAGAATGATTATAAAAGATAAAGAACCAGGAAGCAGTCTGGATCCGAGCGCAGAACCAGGGACAAAAATGACAACAAAAATTGGATTTGATCTAACAAAACCTTTAGTCGCAAAAGGTAAGAGCTTTGAAATTGCAGATTTCCCCGAAGTAGATATTACCAAATATTTCACCTAATATGTGTGTTTATCATGAGATTAGAACAAGAAGAAAAAGATATGTTGGAAGGGAAATACGGAAAAGCTGCCCAAAAATCTATGGAAATTTTAACTGCTTTAGGCGAAATCTTTGATGCTGAAAATATGATCGATGTTTATGGAGTTCAAATAGCAGGCGTCTCTTACGCTAACCTCGGTGAAGCTGGATTGGAATTTCTTACAGAAATGGCAGAAGACGGAAAGGTTAGAGTCTTAACAACATTAAATCCTGCGGGAATGGATCGCGAAAATTGGCAAGCCCTAGGAATAGATAAGGAATTCGCGAAAAATCAAAATCGAGCTATAGATGCTTTTGCTAGAATGGGAATCATAACAACATGTTCTTGCACTCCATATTTGATTGGAAACGCTCCTCATTACGGACAACATATTGCTTGGGCTGAAAGTAGTGCTGTATGCTATTCCAATTCGGTTATAGGAGCTCGAACAAATCGAGAAGGTGGACCAAGTGCGTTAGCAGCTGCTTTAACTGGAAAGACTCCTAATTACGGTTATCATTTAGAAAAAAATCGCCATGGCCAAGTTTTAGTTAATATTAACGCTCCAGTAAAAGGTACAGACGAATTTGGTGTGCTGGGAAAAATCATAGGTGATAAGCTAGTCGAATTAGGAAAAAAAATACCATATATCACTGGAATTCTTTTAGCTACAGTTGAAGAACTTAAATCTTTTTGCGCTTCTGTGGCGACTTATGGAGGAACAGCATTATTCCACATGGAAAATGTTACTCCTGAATATAATAAATACCCAAAACCAACCAAGATTGTATTTGAGATTAATCAGAATGAATTAGACATTGCTCGTGGTGAGCTAATTGATGAGGATCTTGAAATAGATTTTGTAAGTATAGGCTGTCCTCACGCTTCAATTCACGAAATTGCTAACATCGCAAAACTTTTAGATGGGAAAAAAGTAAAGAAGGAATTTTGGATAACTACTGCTCGACCCACCAAGAGAATTGCAGACGAAGTTGGGTATTCAAAAATTATTGAAGACGCTGGGGCAAAGTTTGCTGCAGATACTTGTTGTGTGGTAGCTCCTATAAAGGGACGCTTCAAAGGAATAATGGTGGATTCAGCAAAAGCATGTTATTACGGGCGAGCTAAAAATAAGTTTAAAGTTAAAATCGGTTCTATTGAAGAATGTGTTGAGGAGGCGATAAAATGAAACTTATGGGAAGAAAAATTTACAAAGGAATAGTTGAAGCTGAAGCTATTGTAACTCATGATGGAATCTCATTTTATGGTGGTGTTGATCCCGACACAGGTAAAGTTGTTGAAGTCGGGCACGAGCTTGAAGGTCATTCTATAACTGGAAAAGTATTAGTCTTTCCTACGGGTAAAGGTTCAACCGTAGGATCGTACACGATGTACAGGATGAAAAAGAATAATACTGCTCCAGTTGCAATCGTAAATAAAGAAATAGATACGATTATAGCTGTTGGATGCATCATTAGCGAAATTCCTTGTGTAGATAAAATTGATATTAATAATATTAAAACTGGACAAAAAATAATAGTTAATGGCTCTGAAGGTAGTGTGGAGGTGAAGTAAACGGGAATTGGAAGAGGATTTGGTAAAACCATCTTATTCGGAGAACACTTTGTTGTTTATGGCCTTCCTGCTATTGCCTCAGCATTAGGATCTTATACAACTGCTGATGTTAAAGTAGTTGATGGAAAAGGCTTTGAAATCACCGATGATCGCCCTGCCACTCCAGGTTATAAGGAGAAAAAATACGATGAGGCAATGCAAGCTATTCTAAATGTTATCGAACATATGAACATAGACATTGGGTGCCAGAAACTTGAAATAACTTTTTCTGGAGATTTGTTTGCTGCCAGTGGTGTTGGTGCTTCTGCTGCACAAGCTACTTCTCTAGCCCGAGCAATAAATGATAGCTTTACTCTAATGTGGGATGACGAAAAGATTAACGAAGCAGCCTACGAAGGTGAGAAAGCATATCATGGGACGCCCTCAGGAATTGATAACACAGCTTCAACTTATGGTGGATTGATATGGTTTGTCAAAAACCTAAACGGTGGAAAAAATGTTATGGAAGTCCTTCAATCGCCAAAAAAGATGCCGTTAGTAATCGCAAACTCAGGAATAACAGCTTCCACTACAGAAGTAGTTGCTGATGTACGGAGTTTAAAAGAATCCAATCCCGAAAAGTTCGAGAAAATATTTAGCGATTATAAAGAACTATCAAAAATTGCTAAAATAGCATTACTTAAGGGCGATGATGCAAGTATTGGTAAATTAATGAACCAAAATCATAAATTACTTCAACAAATCACCGTTTCAGGGGAAATTAACGATAAATTGGTTGAATTATCTTTACATAATGGGGCATTAGGTGCTAAAATGACTGGAACTGGTCGTGGTGGATTGGTTATTGCATTAGCCGAAAGCGAGGAAGTTCAGCAAAATATTGCCAATGCTATAAAAGCAGAAGGCTATGATGCCTGGAAAACAATGATAGGATGAGTGCATAGCAATTTTGACTAACGATAAGAAGATAATTCTGTTAAAACTAGGAGGTAGTTTACTCACCGACAAGAATAAACCATTCTCCATCAGAGAAGATGTTGTTAAAAGTGCAATCCGTCAAATTATTGATGCAAAAGAGAAACTTGTTTTGATTCATGGTGGAGGATCTTTTGGTCACCCTTTAGCAAAAAAGTATAGTTTATCTAAAGGACTGGATACATCTATTCCCAACCAAATTCTTGGGGTAGCTGAGACTCATCAATCGATGGTTAAGTTCAATAATTACGTAATTAACAACTTTTTAGAATTGAACTATCCTGTTCTATCAATCCAGCCGTCGAGTATATTTGTAAAAGATTCTCAAGATATACTTACCAAATCTTTAGACGTTATAAAGACCGCTTTGGATCTCAATATACTACCGATACTTTATGGTGATATTATTCTCGATAAGCAAGGATCATTCGCAATTATTTCTGGAGATCAAATAATTTTAGAGTTATGTGAAAAATTACCTAATTATTCCGTCTCAAAAGTCGTTTTCGCTATGGAATCAGAAGGATTGTATATTACCGATAAAAGTCATAGTGAAAATTATAAATTAGTTACTGAATGCTATTCAAACGAATTAGACAGTTTAAAATTAGCAGATCTTGGTCAAAAAATAGATGTTACCGGTGGAATTAAGGGTAAACTTAATGTTATCAAAACTATCTGTAAATCCAATATTCCCGTACAATTAATAAATGGTTTAATCGAAGGTAATATCTATAAATCATTAAAGAATCAAAAATTAAATTGTACAAATATATTAATTAATGAATAATTTTAGAATATGACTAGTAACAATATTGATAAAGAGAGTATGCCTGAACCAGAACGATCTAAAGAAATCTTTAAAAGAAAGGAAGAACATCTAAAAATACCTATAGAGCATGATGTACAACACGCTGTAAATTATTTTGACAATATTAAACTAATACACCATGCTATTCCAGAAGTGGATCTGGAGGATATTGATCTTACATTTAAATTCTTTAAAAAACAAATTTCAGCTCCTATTTGCATTTCAGCTATAACTGGAGGTCACCCATTATCGAAAGAAATTAATGAGATTCTAGCCAGGGCTGCAGAAGAAGAAAATATTATTATGAGCGTTGGTAGTCAACGAATCGGATTAGAAGACCGATCTACTATAGACTCTTTTAAAATTGTACGTAAATACGCTCCTACAATTCCGGTTATAGGAAACCTAGGATTAGGGCAAGTAGGTTCTCCTTACTTTAGAGAAAATGATTTAACAAAATGTATCGATATGGTGAATGCTGATGTTATGGCTATCCACCTAAATGCTTTGCACGAACTCGTTCAAGATAAGGGGAATGTATCATATAGAAATTTTAAAGAAAACTTCAAAAAAGTTCGGCAAGCTACAGATATACCTCTTATCGCTAAAGAAGTAGGTTCCGGGATTAATCAAGATCTCGCGTTAGCGCTTGATGGGCTAGGATTTGACGGATTCGATGTAGGAGGGTCCGGTGGAACAAGTTTTGCCGCGATTGAATCAATGCGCAACAATTTCGACAATAGTCGATATACTCGAAATCCAGCAGATGTGTTTAGGGAGTGGGGTATTCCTACCCCAGTCAGTATTGTCAACGTACGTAAAGCATCCCAAAAATTAATAATTGCCACTGGTGGATTGAAAACCGGAGTAGATATTGCCAAATCCATTGTTCTAGGTGCTGACATTGGCGGATTTGCATACAAATTTTTAAAGTCTTCATGGAAGGATAGAAAAAATAAAACGATATCTAATACTGTCAGAGAAATAAGAACGCTGAAAAAAGAATTACGTTCGTGTTTATGGTTAATGAATTTGATTAATTTAAGTGAATTAAAGGACAAACGGGAAAAATATGTTATTCTTGGAAACTTATATCGCTGGCTAAATCAATAATATTCTTATTTTTATGCATCTACTTATCTCCCCATCTTTTGATACCACTATCAATACCTATATGATCAAGAATTCTCCCTATAAAATAATCGTTCAATTCTTTGATATTTTTAGGCTTTATATAATAAGATGGAATTGGTGGAGCAATAATAACTCCCAATCTTGATAGTTTTAGCATATTTTCTAAGTGAATTGCGCTGAATGGACTTTCTCTTACAACTAAGATAAGTTTTCTTCTCTCTTTTATTATAACGTCTGCTGCTCTGGTGATCAAATTATCCGCGTAACCATTAGAGATTGCTGCTAAAGTCTTCATAGAGCATGGAATTACTACCATAATGTTATTCTTGTAAGAACCACTAGCCGGTCCTGCTGTAAGATCATCAACGTCATAATACTTATCTGATAATTCAATTATGTCGCTTACTTTATAATCAGTTTCAATGTTAATGATTTTTTCGGCTACTTTAGTTATAACTAGTTCTGTCTTTAATCCATTTTTCTTTAATTGCTGCAGTAAAATTACAGCTAAATCCACACCACTAGCACCAGTAATAGCAACAAGTACCAAACATTCTCACCTTAAATATAGATCATATTTAGTAATTAAAATTCTCGTTCTAATACAAATTTTAGTAAATTTTCAAAAAATTCTATTTCTGAATCGTTTACAACTGGTTTCAATTTCTCAAGTGCGTCTTCCGCTTCTTGGTAATATTTAGTAGCGAGATTTTTACAAGAATTAATTACATCTGCTTCCATAAATAAATCTTTTACTTCTTGAACTTGTTCACCACTTATCTCTGATTTAGAAAATAAGTTTAATAAGTCATCTTTCTTTTTTGCTTCTAATCTGTTCATGGCTTCGATTAGTAAGCATGTGCGTTTTCCCTCACGAATATCTCCGTCTGTCGGTTTTCCAGTTACTTTTTCGTCCCCAAAAGTTCCTAAGATATCATCAATTATTTGAAAAATTATCCCTAAATTTACACCATATCTTGACAAAAGAGGAGTGTATTCTTTCTCGACTTTTGCGTAGCTTGCTCCAATTAGGATTGATTTTTCGATAAGAGCTCCAGTTTTAAGAGAAATCATTTTGATATACTCATCGATTGATAAATTTTTCTTATTTATCATATCAATTTCTATTAAGACACCATGAATAACTTCAGAAAAAGCCTGTCTGTAATAAACAATCGAATTGAGGTTCAAATCTCTTGAAAAATTATTGTTAAAATACGCCTCTGGCCCCATAATAAATGTTGTATCTCCCCCAATGATGCCTATACTGCTCCCAAAATCTGCAGCTATCATTTTTTTGAATTGGTTTTTTGAGTGATATAGTTGAAACCTATAATGAAACGCAGGTTTTCCACGTCGAAAATTATCCTTATCGATTATATCGTCATGGATCAAGGTTGCATTATGCAAAAATTCAATCCCTACGCTAGGACGAACAATTTCATCTGCCATCTTTTTAGTGATTCCATTATACGTGGCAATAGTAAGCAGCGGTCTTATTCTCTTTCCACCAGCTAAAAAATAATCCTTTATTTCTGAATAATAATCTTTCAGAAACTCATGGCTCATACGGTTTATTCTTTCGTCAAAAATAGAGGCTACTATTGCATTAATTTTGGGAACATACAATTTTGTGTACGGTATAAATTTTATAAGATTTCACCTAATCTAATAAATTTTTCATAACTATTTCTGAACTACGATGTGTCTCCCACAACTTTAAAAATTTCTTCAGACTTTCATCGCTTTGAAATATCTTATCTCGGGCAATCCTTTTCGCTTTTAACACTTTAAGAAAATTTCGATCTAAGGATTTTTCGTATGTACTACCTAATTTATCAAGTTTATCCCTTTTCTCGCAAGTTTTTATGGACTCAATTGCGATTTGTCCTGACATCATAGCATATGGAATACCTTTTCCCGAAATTGGATCAACAATTCCACCCGCGTCTCCAACAGCAAAAATGTTATCATCATAAAGCTTAGGTCTTAATCCCACAGGAATTAAGTGAGGTTTAAAAATTTCTAAAGTCGAATTATGTAACGCTTGATTAACAAAAGGGAGTGCCGTAAATTTTTTAAATTCCTCTCTGGAATTCTTAACCAAATTAATCTGATTACCCCACCCTACTGTAATTTTGTCTTCTTTAGGGAATAACCAAGCATAACCCACAGTTATCAGATTTTTAATGCCAAAAAATAAATGAACTGCATCTGACCCTAAGTGTTGATCTATGCTAGAGGTTGATGTTTTTCTTTCTTCCGTTATTGTTAGTATGATGTCTTCGCTTTTAAAAAATGGCCATTTTAACAATTTTAACGTCTGAGAATTTACTCCGTCGGCAGCAATTATGTATTTAGCATCGTATTTGTCTTTATTTGTAGTTACTTCGTATGAGCCATTTTTTTTTCCTACATTAATCATTGGCTCATTTTCCTTTAGAAGCGCTCCACTTTCAACTGCCATATCCGTTAGATACTTATCAAAAGTACTTCTCCAAACTACTCCGCCTTTACCTTGTTTACTAAACGTTTCCCCATCAACATGGTGCAATTTCAGAGACTCAATAACTCTACCAATTTTGTCTTCAGGGTAATCGATTTCTTCAACCAATTCCCACGCTATAGCACCACCGCAGGCTTTATATCTACCATTGTTGCTAATAACTTCTTTTTCAAGGATACACGAAGAGTATCCATTTTCAGCGGCAGCTTTAGCTGCAAATGATCCTCCTGGGCCTGCTCCTATAATAATGATATCAAAGTTTTTCATAATATATCAAAATTCATACAATAATGCTTCTTGTAGTAAAGAAAAGCTAGAATAAAAAATGTTTCACATAATCAATATTATTAATTATATAATACATAAAATTAGACTTAAAAAGAGGAATAAACCCATAATTAACGCAATCTAAACATTTACCTACAGCTGATTAAAATTATCTGTCTGCTGAGACAAATTCTCTAAGAAATCTTCCATTTCCGATTTTCTTTTTTCACAAATTTTCTTAGCTTCCAATGTAATTAGTTTTGATGGTAACTCATTGTAAAATTTTTGAATAAGTTTGATCGCGCTTTTTAAATCTGGAGTCCAATCTTCTATTCCCACTATTGCAAGTAATCTGGTAATCCCAATTGTTCCTAAAAAATCTAGAGTATCCGCGTCATGAAAAAGTATAGATTCTAAATGGTCAGATGGTGTGGCATAAAACATGTGGCTTTTAATTATGTCTTTAACAAGGTGAATTTTCTCTTTCGGAAAATTGATGGATAAAAGTATTTCTTCAGATTTATTTACAGCAATCTCTGAATGTTCCTGACCTTCTTGGTTATAAGGGTCAAACGCTCCAATATCGTGTAAATAAGCAGCTGCAAATAATGAATCCTCATCAGTATCGGTAGATTCCATATTCGCTAACTGAATAGTTAAGTCGTATACTCTTTCAAAATGTTCATTACCCCACGCAGAATGGTTAAATTGTTTTGCAAACTCAATAAGTTTCGATTTCCACATTTTTTCCACGGTCCTAATTAATTGATAATATATTAATTGTTATTTTTCATTTTCAGTTTAATTGTTGCGATTACATGAGGATCGATTGCAATAGATTTAAAATTATTCCTTAATTTATTCCTTAAACATTTAGTAAGGAGAATCAAGAAAATATGAATTCTTATAGATTTACTGATAAAATTGGTCATTATTCCGGAAATAGAAGGTTAGATTGCCAGAACCTTGAGGAACCCGACCAGGATACTGAAAAAGTTAGGGAAAGGTGGTTAAGAGCGGACAGAGAAATATCTCTCAAGCGAAAATTAAGGTTATGGAAAAATACTTGTCCAGAGATTGAAAATTTAATCTTTCATCAAGTTGGAGAGTCCCACATCGATTGTGCTTGGATGTGGAGGTATGAACAAACACGAAAAAAAGCGCAAGTTACTTTTAGAAAGGCAATACTTCATGCGAAAATGTTCCCAGACACATTCTGCTTCGCTTTAAGCGAACCACTGCTTTTAGATTGGATTAAACAAGATGATCCCGAGCTATTCAAGCAAATTCAAGCGACGGTAAAGGCGGGAAATATTGAACTCGTAGGCGGGTCCTATGTTGAACCCGATTGCATGATGCCATCGGGAGAATCGTTTGTAAGGCAAAGGTTATACGGAATGCGATTTTTTAGGGAAAATTTTGATATACTTCCCAAGGTGGAATGGTTTTTAGATTCTTTCGGTTATAATCGTGGCTTACCCCAAATTTTAACCAAATCAGGAGCAAAATACTTTTGGACAACTAAACTTACATGGAATCTTCAAACAACCTTTCCCTTCGTGAATTTCTGGTGGCAAGGACCTGATGGTTCTAAAATATTGACAGGACATTTTAACATGGGAGATGGAACCTTAGGTAGTTGGAAAAAATTCGGAATAGGTCATCATTTATTAACAGACAATGGCCAAAAAAGTTGGAATTATAAGAATAATTATGACGATCTCATTAATCATGTAAAAGAAGAATATTGTCCCCATGTTGGATATTTCTTTGGGTGGGGCGATGGGGGTCACGGTCCTACTCATAAGGAAGTCGCAATAGCAAATGAACTTGCTAAACTCCCTATGTTTAAATGGAGTCGCGTAGAAAATTTCTTCGAGGAATTAAATACATTTTCAGAAAGGTTTCCAATTTGGGATGATGAATTATATCTTGAAAATCATCGGGGATGTTTTTCAAATCATTCAGATGTTAAAAGAAATAATCGTAAATTTGAAAACATTTTAATCTCTCTTGAAATATTGGCTGTTTTAACCTCATTAATTACTCCTGATTATATTTATCCTACTGAGCAATTTGAGCAACTATGGAAAACAACCTTAAAAAATCAGTTTCATGACGTTTTACCTGGCAGTTCCATACCTGAAGTATATGATGATTGTTGGGATGATTGGAAACTACAAGACAGTTCGATTTCCAATATATTAGAAGATATAGGATCGAAATTATCTTCACAAAACGATAAACAGAATTTAAAATCTGGTGTAAATTTATTTCTATTCAACTCGCTCCCTTGGGAAAGGACATCAAGACTTTTTATACCTGCCACAATTGTAGGCGAGAATATTTCAGAAGAAAAAGATTGGAAACCGAAACCTGCGAAAATCACATCTTTAAATTCAGAGAAATTCGAATGCGGTTGTCAACCAGTCTCCAAGGAAGATGAGAGTTGGAAGGACTCTAGATCCGCTGGCTGGTGGACAATCATTACATTAAAACCTTTATCCGTAACTCCTATCAAATTAACTCTGATAGAAGAATTATCGAATAAATCTGAAACCAAGACTTCCTCAAATATAATCTCAAATGAAATCACCCATTTAGAACTAAGCAAAACCACAGGTGCTTTTATAGATTTACGAGTGGAAAAACTTAACAATGGATCTAATTTATTGAAAGGAATTTCATCTAATCTTACCTATGGTTTTATCGATGATGACAAAAAGTTTCCTGCTTGGAATCTTACTCCTGAGTACTGGAATTTTCCCTTGGATTTATCCAATGAGAATGGAGTAGAAATTGAAGTGGTAGAGAGTGGTCCTATTTTTACTTCTATTCAAATTAAACGTTTATTGGGAAAAAACATCGTTAATCAAAAAATTACACTATTTAAGAACTTACCTGAAATCTATCTTGAATATATTACCGATTGGAATCAAACTAACACGATGCTCAAAATTTTGTATAGTACCGCATCGAAATCAGAGATAGCCACTACTGATGGAGCATATGCAATAGTAAATTTTAAAACAAATCCAGAAACACCTTGCGATAAGGCTCGGTATGAGAAAATTTGCCATAAATTTGTTGATATAAGCTCTCCTGATAAAAAATGGGGTGTTGCATTAATCAATGAAGGAAAATATGCATTCGATGTTAATGGTGGCGATATTCGTTTAACTCTTTTGAGGTCTTGCAGATACACCCCCCCTTCTCCTGAAGCATGGGTGAATTTGGAAAGAAAACTCAATCAAGAGGAATATAATCATGAACCCCCTGAATTTAGCGAACTCGGGCCTTTTAGATGTAATTATGCATTATATCCTCATAGTGGAAGTACTTTAACCAACCCTGATGATACAGCAAATCCAATGATAAGAAGAAAAGCTGAAGAATTTAATAATCCAATTATAATTATTCCACAAAAAGGAAATGATGAAATTGAAAATAGATCACTATTAGACGGAGAATCGTTGTTGGAAGTTTCACCTTCAAATATCAATTTAGGGGCCTTAAAATATGAAGAATGGAAGAATGATAATTCAATTATTATCCGATTTTTTGAAGGCTGTGGACTCTCCGTGTCGGCTGAAGTAAAGATTCATGCAAAAATAGCACAGATGATCTTTAAAATAGAAGAAATCGATTTGTTGGAAAGGTCCTTAAATCACGATCCCATATGGAATGGAAAAAAAGGAATCTTAAGTTTTAAAATGGACAAATTCGAAATTCGTAGTTTTAAATTCATATTAAGATAATTTTAAGAATAATCAAAAACTGATCTTCCAACAACGCTGTAGTGGGGCTTTTCTCCAATCAGATTTAGAAGCGTCGGTACCATATCAGTAGTTTTACAATATAAGAGTTCCAGTTTCGGAATATTTGGAGAACCACCAATTATAAATGGCACCGTCATAGACTTCTTTAGCCCAATATCATGAGAATATGGATAATATGCCTTAGTTTCCCCGTGTTCGTATCCAAATCCATATTTACCAAGTGTAGAAGTCATGATATCGCAAGAGCGGGGATTTTTAAAATAACGCGGAATTTGGTCAACGATCATAGGGAAATCAATTTGATTCGTTACTCTGAGCCACTCATCAATGGTATGACTTTTGTTATCTAAAAAACGAGCAGATTCCTCATGTTCGCTATATTTGTAAAAATCCTTTTCATTAGGGATATATTTAGATTTTTGTTTTATTCCATGCCCTTCATACTCGATCCTATCCTTAAGCATTTTTCCCGTTTTTTCATCTCGATGCTCCAGATAAATGACACCTTTATCGGATGTATTATTATCGTCTCGATAATACATCAATTGTACTCCAGGAATTTTCCATAGAGTCTCAAATAAGTTCATTTTCTTGTTCCCCGAACCACTGGCTACAAATTCTGTTAATTCGTCAAAAGTTGGATGATGAAACCAGGTTTTACCTCTGAAATTGAAGAATCCAACAGAACCCATTGTAACATCGAAATCTCCAGTACCTTTTCTCGGTTGATATTGGACTAATCCGTTTTCTTCAAAGAAAGGCTCAATATCGTACATATTTTCTGCTTTGTAATTTCCGTGGTCGGAAATTATTCCTATCGCAGTAGATTCGTAATAACCCGTATTTTTTAAAGTCTCTATAAGGTTTCCAATATATTTATCGCATTTAATTAACTCAGTTATGTACTCGGGGTGATCAAATCCCTTGTGATGCATTAAATCGTCAGTCTTAGGAACGTACGCAACAGTTACTTTTGGTACATTATTCTCACTGAAAATGGTTTTAGGATCCTTAAATACATTTTCTACCCCTTTTAGTATCGAAGCACTCGTATATTCTTGGGGTGGTATTAATATTGAACCTCGATTTATAAGGTTCAACGAACTTAGAAAATTACCATCCCCTGCTTGTTCAAAAATAGTTTGACAATTAGAACCTAAATCGTTATTTAATTTGAGTAAATGGCTTCCTTTTCCGGCATTTCGGATAATTGGAAACCTTTTCCCTTCTACGGGAGGATCTGATCTCCCAACCCAATGATACATAGGTATGCCACTTCCCTCTTTTGGGAAGTATCCAGAATAAGAGCCAATAATTACGTTACTATAGCAAGGAAAGGTAATGCTTGGAAAGGAAGTAATACAATTTTGAGAGGAAACTCCACTTTCAGCAATCTGAGCGATATTAGGTAGCTTTCCTTTACCTATTAGATCAAACAAATGAGATGACCTAACATCATCTATTAGTATTAATATCACTTGATCTACTAAACTACTTCGGGTCATGTTGAATATATAAATATTTTTTTAGTATGGAAATTCGTATTAAAATAAGAACTTTGTTTAGCATGTTTAAAAACCTTATTTTCAAGCAGAATATCGGAAAATTTTTGTTGAATGCTATATTTACTTAGACAAATGAGTGAAGTAGTAGAGAAAAATTTTGTAGTGGGAATCTTAGGGGATAATTTTGATATAAACAATTTAATTGGACAATCCCTAGGTTCTCCGGGAACAAAATCAGATATTCTCTTTTATAATCGGTTGGATCTCAGCTTAAATCAGGTTTTTTGCGGTCTAACTCCTATTGATTACCCCGAAAAAATAAAACCACTTTTACAGACATTAGTTATTTCTAATATTCACATTCTTGTTATAGATTTGAATACGGGCTTGAACGCTTCAATTGGCGAAATTCTAGTTGCTATGGACTTATTTTACCAACTTTATAAAACTAAAACATTAATAGTAATAGCAGGAATCACTTCCAAAACAGAGTGGAAGTTGAATGATACGAGAAATAAAATTGAAGCGATTTTAGAAAGTACTAGTTTGAAAAATACCGCAATTTTCGAACTTAGAACTAAGGAAGATTACGATCATTTAAAGAAGGAAATTATACAATTGGGAGTTAACCTCTTAGAAAAGAATTCTAGTAATGACATGCATACAGAGATACTTATCGATCATGTTTTTCCAGTGAAAGGTATAGGTACAGTGATATTAGGTATAGTAAAACAAGGAAAGGTTGAAAGTGGTCAATTATTAGAAATTACAGGTTATGAATCTGCAGTAAAAAAGGTTATAATTCGAAGCATCCAAAAACATGATAGAAACTTTAAAGTTGCATACGAGGGTGATAGAGTCGGTCTTGCGTTAAAAGGGAATATTTCCCCCCGAGATATTAGTCGAGACAATACTCTAGTAAGTCCAGGCATTTTTAAGCAAGTAAATGAAATAAAAGCTAAAGTCTTTATCAATCAATTTTTTGTACCTAAAGGAGGTATTATTAAACCAGGTGATGGTACACAATACTATGGTTTAGTAGGATTAAAATTGTCTCCACTCAAATTTATAGATGGTCAAGACTTACTTCCTGGTAAGAGTGGAATTGTAAAGATACATTTTGATAAGTCTGTCGTATATGATGGGACGGATCTCAAAGGTATTATAACGGAACAAAATCGCTTTACAAATAAACTCCGCATAGTAGGATATTTTTCGCAAACCAAGGACTAAAAATTTATATAAGTTCCAAGAGCTAATTATAAGCAATCATTGCAAATTGAACTGCTATTAATTTGATTATGGAAACTGTCCATAAAATATTTTTCAAGAATTCTTCTCGAATGTATGAAATCGAATCAAATTCAATTGATTTGGTCGTAACTTCGCCACCCTACCCCATGATAGAAATGTGGGATTCATTATTTTCAAGATTAAACAAGAGAATTCAAGTAGCACTTCAAAAAGGAGTAGGTTTTAATGCATTTAACCTTATGCACGCGGAGTTGGAAAAGGTTTGGCGTGAAGTTGTAAGAGTAGTAAAACCCGGTGGAATTGTTTGTATAAATATTGGAGATGCTACTAGAAAGATTAATAATAACTTTCAACTGTTTCCTAACCATGTTAGAACGACAACATTTTTTCAAGACAACGGATTTGTCGTTTTACCAAGCATTTTATGGAGAAAGCCAACAAATAGTCCTAACAAATTCTTAGGATCAGGTATGCTTCCAACTAATGCATATATTACCCTTGAACACGAGTATATCCTAATTTTTAGAAAGGGAGATGAAAAAAGGATACTCCCTCCTGCATTTGAGAATAGATATAATAGTGCTTATTTTTGGGAAGAAAGAAATAAATGGTTTTCGGATATGTGGCTAGATCTTAAAGGCATATTCCAGAAAATGAATAATCTAATTGGAAGTAATGGAAAAATAAGAAAGAGGTCTGCTGCTTTTCCATTAAAATTGCCTTACAGGTTAATTAATATGTTTTCTATTTACGGAGATACTATATTAGACCCTTTCTGGGGGACAGGTACAACTACAATAGCAGCAATGGTTTCAGGGAGAAATTCCGTAGCATATGAAATTAATTCTGAATTCTTGGAAACCTTTAAAATTGAACTTAAAGCTCTAAAAAATACATCTCAATCAATTAATAATAAACGGATAAAAGACCACATTGAGTTCATAAAAAGTTATAAGAAGAAAGGGAAAGATCCGAAGTATAGATCTAACATTTATGAGTTCTCAGTTATCACCAAGCAAGAAATTGAATTCTTATTATATTCAATCAAGAAAATTATAAAAAATGAAAATATTTTTACTATATTTTATGATAAATATGAATTAGAATGAAATAGAGACGTATTAAGCACTCATAACCATTTATTTAATTTAAATCCTAACTCTCGCAGAGTATTCATCAAACAACTTCCCTAATTGGGTTTTTTATTTGAATCATTAATCAGGATTTAATCATTGCAGTCAACTGATTTTTGGAGATTAATCTTTAAGAAAGCCTCTTCTTGTCTATTTCTTTGCTCCGATTTTACGGATCTGTTGACTTGAGACAAAAACTTAATCGCGTTATTTTTACCTTCTTTAATGTTTTCAATTAACTCCTCTTTGTTTAAAGCCCCAGATATAGTTAAAGCAGTTTGGAACGATTGATCAGGCTCTAAAGTTTTAAATTCAATTTGTAAGGCAGATAGAATTTCTCCGGCTTTATCGTATAATGTATTTGACAGATTTAGCTTTTCATTATCAATATTAAAATCTTTTGTTAGGCATGTTTCAAAATGTGTTGATCTAGATATCGGGGAAAAACCAGCGTATAAACTTGTATTATCGTACTGGTAGAGAATATCGTTTTCATCGTCATATCCTGATAAGTCGTTATCAAATCCCTCCAATCCATTGATATCAAAGTCAAAAATAAAGTACATTGAAAAATCATTCAAATCATAGTCAGAAATGTTTTTCAATGTGAAATAAGTATTAATGTAGGGAACTTTTGGACGATTAAAAACATCGATGTAAAGCCGTATCAGTGAACTCTTATTTTTAAAATCAATTGGTTCGAGTTTCTTACCCTCTATTAGAATTTTTAAGTATTCGTTTATGTCAAAATCAAGCGTAATTCGATCAATTGTTGTTCCTGTTCTGCTATTTACCATTTTGTATATTGGAGTTGGTTCGATATTTTTAAGTAATACTGGTATGGTTTCGAAATTCTTACTCTTAAGTTTAAAACTGAACCAGGGACCAGAAAACTCTTGTTCTGTGAGATATAAGAGATATTTACCTTTATAAGTCAATTCTTTTATTGAAAAGCCCATTAGATATCCAGATTGATTTCAAGTCGCCAAAACATCGTTGAATAGAACCTTTAATACTATTTTTTAATAACCTCCTTTAATTGTTTATACAACTTCTTATCATCATTAGTTGATATTAATTATACAAATTTAAGAATAAGCAAGGGATTTAAAAAATTTTTATTATCATATTAAGTTTTTTCAATAAATCTGTATGCAATGTAAAGAAATGCCTCGTTGACATTTTCCCCTGTTAGAGCTGAGGTTAAAATATAATGGAAACCCAGTTCTTTAGCTACAACCTTTATCTCTTCTTCGCTAATCACTAATTCACCCTCTAAATCCGATTTATTTCCTACTATTACTACTGGTATATTGTTTTGTACGGATTCTTTTATATCCTTATACCACCTTTTCACGCTTTCTAAATTATTTGGTCGAGTTCTATCGACAACAATAAAAGCCGCACTTGCTCCTTCATAAAATCTGTGCCTATATGGTGCCATTGAGCTGATTTGACCTCCTATGTCCCACAATACAAAATTAACTTCTGTGTCTTCGTCCATCAATATTGTTTTCTTAGAAATTTCAACCCCAATTGTTGAGATATAGCTTTCTGAAAATAAATTTTCAATAAATCTTTTAATAAGTGATGTTTTCCCGACTTTGTAATCCCCCGTTAAAATTAATTTTGAAGTGAAGCGCCCCTTAGGCAGCTTGCCCTCTCTTCTTTTTGATAATACGCGAATGATTTCTGGGATTTTAGTTGAAACCTGGTCGTAACCCTCTAAAACAAGTTCGATCTTTCCGGCGACATATTCCGAATAAATTCTCAACTCTACATCCGAAGTAGTAGGATCAGCAATTGTCGTTAATATTGAACGAGGACCCATCGAACAATAAGCAAATTTTTTATCCTGCATTGATGTAATATTAAAAAAATTGCTCTGCGTCTGGAACTCGCTCTTTATTCGGTCAATATATATATCTAAAAATGCTGAAATTGCCCCCATAACGGAATCAGAATCCTTTCCTCCTTTTTCTTTGCTTTCTGATGCAATTATAAAACCATCTCTGTCGCAAATTGCCACTGCTACAGCGCCATCAATATCAAACATGTAATTTATTAATAAGGACTGAAGTAAATCAAGGTTGGGTAGATTTTCCATAGGATTCAACTTTATTCGTTGTATTTTTAAAAATATTATAGTTTTAAAAAATATAAAGATAGCTATAAAATTAATACAATACGCTGTTATTACTCTCTGATTATCACCATAACATAGACATA
>Ga0209978_10000051_pt1 | contig 35165 bp, 33 predicted proteins | sample BentaG_FD_182805 | JGI IMG/M metagenome (GOLD analysis project Ga0209978, IMG submission 182805) | Deep subsurface microbial communities from South Atlantic Ocean to uncover new lineages of life (NeLLi) - Benguela_00093 metaG (SPAdes)... | ecosystem: Environmental > Aquatic > Marine > Oceanic >... | reverse complement strand
GCGTCTATCAAGGGGAAAATTTCTTCTTCTAAAATATTTAAATTTGCCATTGAACTTTCAAAAGGTTGAGGTTTTTCTAAAAATTTATTTAATACTGGTGCTTCTGAAGAATCTACTTCAATTTCATAATCTTTAGCTAAATTCTTACGAATAACACAGACTGATCTCCTTTTCTCATTATACATAGAAAGAGATGTAGAATTGTCTATAACCGCGCGAAATTCTTCAGCGAATGTATCCTCAGATCCTTTAGATTTAAGCTTTCTTCTTCCCATAAACTTAGCCAGAATTTAATATTAATTTAACTCTTTCTCTGTTAAAATAAAAAAATAATAATCTTATAATTTTATGTCTTTTAGTTTATATTTCTTATTTAATATATATTTCAAATCAACTTATTAAAAGTAAAAATGGTACGTAATTTATCGTTTCCTTAGGTTGTAATTCGTATTTATATAGGAGAAAAAGTTCTAAAATTAGAGTATCAAAACAATTTGTATCGAATAATCTTTAAAAATTATTCTAATTCTGTTTCTAGGTAATATTTATCGTCCTTTTTGTAATATACTATCGTAGAGCCAAAATTATTACGTATTGTATATTTATCTCCCTCGATATCTACTAATTCAATCGAATAAGACAACCTTCTATTCTCTAAAATTTCCTCAACAATTTTTTTCTCTTCAGCAAGATCCATATTATTGATATATCATGCAATTAAAAAAAATTTTATGATTCTTTGAATCTCCACTATAAATTTATAAAACTTCTATTCTGAGGCCTTCCCTGTCACCTTCTTAATATCCAACCTCATAATACATGTGTCGACATAAGATTTTTCGTTTTTAAGAAGTTTCCTTTTCATTTTACTTGGATTTTCTTCTAAATGATTTAATATTACATTAAAACCATGTTTTTTTTCTTCCAAATCTTTTATAAATACCATTTTCCCCCAAAATACAATAGAACGATATTTATGTGAACAAGCGCTCATAATATAGCCTAAATCTTCGATAATTGTACCGCAGATATTAGGATTTTCCTTTAGAATATCAAGCTTTAAACCCATATTTGCACTGTGAATATATAAAGAATTTTGTTCCTCGTCAAAACCATAGTTTAAAGTAGTAATATAAGGTTCGTTCATTCTACACATCGAAATTGTTACATACTTACCATGCTTCATAATTTGAGCTATTTTGGTATTGTCTGTTATCTCTCTTTCTTTTTTTAGCATATGATAATTTTGCATAATTTTTACACCTAAATTTTTAAAGTATATATCAAAAATAACTATGACTAAAAGCGCGTAATATTTGGAGTTCCTCTGGAATTTAAAAGATTAAATTCAATTTTAAATTATTGCATATAAAATTAATGGTTTTAACGATTTTATTAAGAAACCGTGAAAATTTTAATAAAAGAAACAGTTTAAAAACCTAGACATATGTCTATATATATATAATACTATTAATAATATTTATTTTTGGACTCTGACTATGGCTAAACGAGCTCTTGACATTGGTTTTTTTAGCACTATGTATAGCCAAATCAATGGAACTGCTCATGCTGTTAGATTCCTTTCAGAAGCAATTGCAAATCTTGGCCACAATGTCCATGTATTTGCACCTCGAATTCAAAATGGATATAAAATACCAAAAACATTGCATTTTCACGAACTTGGAGGTGCGATTATCGGACATAATACGGGATTCGTTTTAACAGTCCCTTTACTTAAAATCTTTTTTTGCCAACACGATTATTTAGATCTTGCTCATATCCATACACACGCAGTCGTAGGGTCTATGGCTATCAATTGGGCTAAATATCTAGGAATACCTATGATCGGGACTCACAATAGTCCTTTACAATATTATACAGCTCAATATGTACCTGTAATTGGTAAACTGTTGACTAAAGGAGATTTCATTTGGAGATACGAACGCCATATTGTCGACAAATATGATTTTGTTCATGTACCCACTAAATCTAAAAAAGATTTACTAAGAGATTACCGGTTTAAGGAACCAATTGTATGTATGACTAATGGCATAAGAGATTTATATTATACAAATTTAAAAGAGAATGGAATTCGCGAAAAATATGGCTTAGAAGGTAAAAAGATACTTCTCTATGCTTCGCGATTGTCTCCAGAAAAACATCCACTAGATATTATTAAAATATTCAAAAGAGTTCACGATGAAGTTCCCGATGCGCACTTGTTATTAGTGGGTAGCGCTGGTCCATCAAAAGATCATGTAAAACGATTAATAAAGAAGAAACCATATAAAGATTTTGTGTCTTATGCGGGCAGGGTTCCCTTTCCAGACTTGCTAAAATTGTATAATACGGCAGATTTAACTTGTTTATGGTCATGGATTGAAGCTGAAGGGCTTGTGTTGCTTGAAGCGATGGCCCAAGGAACCCCTAATGTCGGAGCAAATGCGTGCGGTATTAGTAATATAATTCGACACGGTAAGACGGGTTATTTAGCCAACAACCTTGATCAATTCAAAGATTATGTTGTAAAACTATTAAAAGACGATGATTTAAGAGCTGAATTTGGTAGAAATGCTCAAGAAATTGCTCAACATTATAGAGTAAGCGAAATATCGAAAACATGGATCAAATTATATAAATTCACAATTGACCAACTCTATCCATTGCGGTATAATAGAGAAGATAGAAAAGTAAGAGTTGAGTTAGTTAAAGAATTCATCCAACACTTACCAAATGTGACATTCTAAAAGTTATCTAATACTTTAATTTCTCCTAATTTTAGTTTACATTTCTTACATAAATGAAATGATTTTCTATCAATTTCTATAATATTTGCAGAAAAACGCATAACACAATAATCGCCAAGACAATGTTCAGGACCTAAAATTAAATGTCCGACTTCATGGATCGTTTCTTTGATTATCCTACTTAGAAATATTCCACTTTTAAGGAAATCTGATAAATTAAAAATAGAGACTATAGCGCATCTATGTCTAATATGAGCCTCACCAAAAAGAAATAATATTTTTTCGTCACAACTAGAATAAATTGGCAAATTCGTCAACCCTATGCCAAGAGTTAAATTATTTTCCTTCATTTGATTCTTGATAATCGAGTAAAATTTATTAGTTGGTTGAAGAAATACTCTTTTTGAAGTACTGTCTAACAAGTTAAATTCCTCCTTAATGTTCAAATCAATAACAGAAGGATCTAACTTTCTCTCGCCCATAAAAATTATATCAAAAAAAAAAGAATCGAATATTTGATCTAAATAGAACTTTATTTTCTTTAAAATAGTTTGTGAAATATTACCAATAAACGAAATTCCCAAGTAACAAGGATATATACTTTGTCTGTAAACTTTTTTAGTTACTTGTAATGGTAAAGCTTGTTTAATTAAAAAATTCTGTCTCTTTCGATATCTTGACATAGTTGAATTATTTTGTCATGCGGTTATGCTATATTATAATTCATTATTATTATATATTTAAGTTATAATTAATTTTTAATTTTAAATAATAAATTTAAAATTTTTTGTTAATCCCCTTATGCCGACTGACTCTAAAGCCTTAGATCTTCAAGATAATAGCCGAGATGATTCACATTCAAATTTGGAAAGTTCTGAAAACGAAAAAGAAGTTATAGAAAAGGATTTTGTACCTCATTTCCTTCCCACATACCGGATTAAATCTTCATTCTATCCTTTACCAATAATTATTGCTGTAGTAGTTGCGGGGATTTTAGCCTATCTCACATTTTTTGTCGCTGATGTACAAGTTGAGGAAAGCTACTTTCCTGAAGAAGAATTTGGGGCATTAGGAGTCGTATTAAACGGTATTGTTTTTACATTAATAGCGGCAATTTCAGCTTTTATCATGATATTTTTAATTCGAAAAATAGGTGTGGGTGTTATAAAGTACATATTTGGATTGAGTTTTGGTTTTATCAGTTTCTTCATCACTTTAATGTTTTTAGATGTTATAATATTTTTAATATTTGTTCAATTTCCTGAAACTATTTTAGTGCTCACGCTCTATTTCTTATTTACGAACATCTATAACCCTCTTTTTACAGCAGTTTTTGTTTTTCTACTCATTTACAATTATTTTACCTCAAAATCAATTAAAACTAAAAATTTTATTGTACTATATATTAGCTTATTAGTAAGTGCTTCGATGAGCATTATTTTACCTTTCTGGAGCACGCTAGCTATATTAATAGGCATATCCTTGTGGGATATCTTTGCTGTCCTCTATAAGCGTGGACCCATTAAAACAATGATGGATATTATATCCAATGATGATAATGAAAGCGACCCGAGCAATGCTGAGGTAGAAGAAAAAATCAAAAGTGGTGAAGGAGTATACGATACTTCCAAATTAGAGATAGGAATTGGAGACTTGGCTTTTTATAGTCTACTTACCTCTTCCGTTCTTCTTTTTACTAATAATATAATAGTTGTAATTTTTACTACAGTTGCAATACTAATTGGAACGGGAATTACGATATCGGGATTAAAACGAAATAAGATTTTGCCAGGGCTCCCAATTTCGATATTCATGGGTATAGGTACTTTTTTACTTTGTCAATTGATAATATTTTTTATATGATTTTTGATTTTTTATAATAAACATTTATCTTTAATAATAGTTTTATTTAGTAAAGGGCCTTGTAGGTGAATATTTAATGGTAGATCTAAGTCGTGTAAAAATATTTGTCGTTGTTGGGGCAGGGACAATGGGTAGAGAAATAGCACAAGTCGCTTTAATGTCAAATTTATTTGATAAAGTTATTCTAAATGATATTAATGAAAGTATTCTAAGCAAAGCGAAGAAATATATAGAAGCAGGTCTTGAAAAAATCGAATCTAAAGGAAAATTAGGACAGGACCTAACAGCAAACTCATTAATTAACAACCTCTATACTTCGAAAAATCTCATAACTTCAATCAAAGAAGCCGATTTTATTGTAGAAGCAATACCAGAAGTAATGGAATTAAAGCAAGGTTTATTTAAAGAGCTGGGGGAATATGCACCAGAACATGCTGTACTAGCAACAAATACCTCAACGATGAGTATTTCTAAAATAGCCGAAGCGTCAAATAGACCTGAACAAGTAATTGGTATGCATTTTTTTACCCCAATTCCTTTACTTAGATTAATTGAATTAATAAAAGGGGAAAAGACATCACAAGAAGCGTTCGACATTGGAGTCGCACTTGGAAAAAAGTTACCAGCACTCAAAGGGAAGAGATATATTGCAAAAATAGAAAAAGAAAGTCCAGGATTTATTGTAAACCGCCTAACTATTGCGACGAACTTATTATTTAACTGGATATTAGATATGGCGACTAATAAAGGGATTGCTTACGAGAAATTCGACCACGATTTCGTGTCTCCCCCTGAATGGGGCCCTTTTGTTAAAATGGATTTTTTCGGTTTAGATGTTGTTTGCGATGTAATGAATTATTTTGCCAAAGAGATATCGCCTGAATTTGCTCCCGGTAAAACACTAACAAACCTTCTCAAAGAAGGTAATCTAGGAAGAAAAACGGGAAAAGGTATTTACGAGTGGGTTGAAGGAAAGCCTAATATAAAAACTAATGAAAAAGCAGGAATTTTTAAACCAGAACACTATTATGCAATTCAATTAAACGAAGGCTGTAGGTTATTAGAAGAAAAAATAGTGACTGGATATAAAGTTATCGATGATACGATGTTAGCAGGTATGGACATGCCTGGACCATTTGGAGCTGGTAAAAATAATTACGAAAAATGGTCAAAAATGCTAGAGGAACTTGTAGAAACTACAGGAATAGACTACTTTAAACCATGCAGAATGATGAAATCAGGAGATTTTCTTAAACTTCGAAAGTAAGTGATATGACAGATAAAATAATAATAAATGTTAACTATGAAAATTAAATATCCTATAATCTTCTTTAAGAATAATATCAAATAATCTGAGTATCAGAAACGGTTAAAAGTAAATTGAATGAGAAAAACACAACTCCGAAGACCGGTTACGAAAAAATAATTGGTTTCTTTAATAATAGTCTTGAACTAAATCATCCCATAGCTATCGCAGAAGTCGTTGAAAAAACAGGCTTTTCATGGAGTTTTATAAAAAAAACTCTATCCAAAATAAAGGAGGAATATGATGGATTCTACTTTGAGAAATCTGGGAGCACTTGGATCATTTGGAAAGACAGGAATCATATAATAAAAAAATTAGACGAAACCTGCTCTCGTTACTTAGATGAAAATGAAGAAGAATGCTGATTTATGCTAATTTATAATAACTCATCTTTCTGAAAGATTAAGACAAAAAAATAATAATTGGATGAAAATGAAGTAGCTTTTTGTCAGATTTTGAAGTTCAATAGATTATATAAATTCGTTCTATATAAGACATGGCAAATGTTGATATATTATCCTTAAACCTTCAAAATATGGAGAGTGTGAAATTTCGTTTAAGATTTATATGCCATGATTTATTTTATTATTCAATAATAATAGATTGATTAATAGCATTTTAAAGTGAATTTGTAAAATGAAAATTGAAAAATCAAGTCAAGATCTGGAGAACGAAGTTATTTTTGGTGAATTATGTATACATTGTGGAAGCTGTAACGCATTTTGTCCACATATGGATTTCAACAAGGAAACCGGGCAAGCTTATGTCGTTGATGAGTGTGCTGAAACTGTGGGTCTTTGTTATAACGCATGCCCAAGAAGTTTTCTCCCTGTCTCAGAAATCGAGCTAAAAATGTTCGGTCAGAACAGAGTTGATCTTGCAGTAGGGGTCTATAAAGACATAATTCAGGTTAAGTCTAAAAATAAAGAAAACACTTTGTACAATCTTGTCTTCGCTGCGTTTGACGCTGGAGTAACTAAGCATTTCGTATTAAGCAAACCTCAAGAGAAAAAACTTGGTGCAGCATTTCCAGTGGTAGTCGATAATGCAGATGATGCAAAACAATATATTCCTGATCACCCCAATAAAAATGGAGGTCCTTTAATTACCGGAATTGGCCAAGCATATTTAGACAGGAAGCGAGATATTGGGATCGTAGCTAATCCATGTCATCTTCAAGGACTCGCTAAGATACTCACAAGCGATTTTAATACAGGAGCCGAGAGAACCTCTCTAAAGATAGGTTTCGCTTGTTCATCTGGTGGAATGAAAGGTTGTATATATTGTACTGATTATTCTGGAGAATTTTCTGATATAACTTACAGTCCTTATGGTAGTCCATCTAAGGATGAAGCATTTTTAATTATTAGGACTGATGTAGGTCAAAAAGTTGTTGATCATGCAATAAAGGAGAAATTGATCGAAGTGACTAATAACCAACCAGATCTCAGCAAAATGAAGGAATTTCTTAATAAGAAGAGGAAAAAAAATATCCTAAAATTGCTTGGTAAAGATTTAATAACAGCTAAATATCTTCAACTTAATGTTGACGAGCTTAAGGATTTATTAGAATAAGATTTTTAAACTAATTAAATTAAATCTCTTTTTTTTAACATTGCTTCTGTGAGCATTTCAAAAACATTTTTATTGTTTTCTCCTGTTTTTGAGCTCGTTTCGATAAAGTAAGGAATGTTTAGTTCTTTTTGAAACTTTTCAGCATCCGCTCTTTCAACAGTCCGCCTATATGAAGCGAGATCTGTTTTTCCACCTACTAATATAAATACAGTTTCAGTGTTAGTATTCTCCTTTACAATATTATACCAATCTTGGAGATTTTGAAAACTAGTGTACCTTGTTATGTCGTAGCATAGCAAACAACCTTGAGCACCTCTTGCATAGTTCGGTAAAAAGAATCGAAAACGACGCTCGCCTGCGAAATCCCATATCTGTAACTTCACGGAAATGTCTTCATAATTCATGTCGTAGGATGCCAAGTCAGTCCCAATTGTAATTTTCATTGGTACAAAGTGTCCAGTAATCAATCGTTGTATCATTGTGCTCTTACCGATGCCACCGTCTCCAACAACTACGATTTTAAAGAGATATTGATATTTTTGATTCGTTTGTTGCGACATTTCTGAGCAATTATTTAAATTTTATAATTATAATAAATTAGGTTTTAATAAACTTTTTTTCAATAATTTATTCATTATTTAAATCCCGGTAAAACCTCATTAAGTACTTCTCTTACTTTTAAAAAATCCTCTTTAGAATTATTTTCGCTTATCATTTTATAGAATTGAGCATTAATAAATAAACTTATATGGTCTTTACAAATATAAACTCTATATTTAACTTATTTCTATAACAAAATTCACGATTTCTTCCATGAATTATTCAAACTTCTTCCCTTATGAGCAATTTAGGCAAGACCAAGAGAATATCATTATTCAAATTGAAAAATCCTCAGCAGATAAAAAGAATTCTTTATTATCTGCTCCAAATGGCGCAGGTAAGACAATAATCGCTTTAAGTGCGCTGTTACCTTTAGCTTTAAAAAATAATTCAAAGATTATCTATCTATGCCGAACTCATTCTCAGAATACTAGAATAATAAAAGAACTCACAAAAATTTCGAAATTTTTAGTAAAAAACAATCAGATTATTAAGATAAATGGCCTTTCCATTAGAGGAAGGAACGAGATGTGTCTTAACGAAATACTCTTATCATTAAAACTTAAACCCCGCGAATCAATGGCAGTGTGTGGAGACTTAAGAAAAAACAAGAGCTGTAAGTATTTTCTTAATTTATTAAAAAAAAAAGATATGCACGATAATCCGATCGATATAGCTCCCGATTTACTAAATAAACCCGTTGATGCTGAAGAGTTAATTCATTTTTGTAGGGATAAGAAATTATGCCCTTATTTTTTGAGTAAATTTCTGCTAAAAGAAATGAAACTAATAATATGCAATTATCAATGGATTTTCAATCCATTTATTCGTCAAAATTTCTTACAATTTATCGATAAAGAGCTTCGTGACTGTATTTTAGTTCTTGACGAATGTCATAATGTAATCGATATGGCAACGGAAGTTAATTCTGATAGGATAACACCCTACTCCCTTAGATTATGTTTGAAGGATTTAGAGATGTATCGTTCCACAAACGATATGCAGAGATTTGTGAAGTCACTTTTAAACCATTTGGACAAGAAAAAAAAAACCCTAACTGATTTCGAAAAAGAAATAGACGCAGAAAGGCTGTTAACTCAAGTTTATACTATGATGCGATTTTCAAATTTGAACGAATTTAGAAATTTTATTACGGACCTTCAAGATTTTAGCATAGCAGTTCACAATGAAAAGTTAGCGAACGGAGAAGTTTCAAGAGAATATTTGGGGCCTCTTGCGGAGTTTTGGATAAAATGGATGAAATGTTATTTATTGGATAATTATTTTTTTTGCTATAATATTAAAACGATCAAGGGTAAATCTTCAATATCAATAGAAATAGTTGCTTTAGATCCCAGAGAAATTGCGATCCCTATACTCAGAGAATGTTATACCAGCTTACATCTATCCGGAACTGTAAATCCATATGTTTATAACAACTTAATGGGATTGCAAACTAGCGGAAAAGGTTATAAGGGTATTGTCGCGGATTCACCATTTCTCAAGAAGAACATAAAAGCAGTAATTACAGAAGGAGTAGATACTCGCAGGAAGAATAGAAATGCCCCAATGTTTAAAAAGATGCTCTCTAAAATTAATGAAGTCCTTTATTGTACACCGGCAAATGTTGGCATTTTCTGTGCCTCCTATAAAATTCTTAATCAATTAATAAAAAATGGTATTGAGCATGTAACCAGTAAGAATAATAAACAGTTATTTGTTGAAGAACCTGGACTTTCTGCTTCAGAAAATGCCTATCTTGTGAACGATTTCAAATCTATGGCAAATTCCGCTCGAAACGGAGCTGTTTTATTGGGCGTGTGTGGAGGAAGAAATTCAGAAGGAGAGGATTATCCCGGTGATCATATGAATTCAGTAATTATCGCGGGATTTCCCTATCATTTACCTACTCCTCGAGTTGAAGCAAAAATACAGTATTACGACAAAGTTTTTAATAATCAAGGCTGGAATTTTGCTTATTTATACCCTGCCATTCAGAGAGCTAACCAAGCTTCAGGTAGGCCCATAAGGAAAATAAAAGATAAAGGTGCCATCATTTTCATGGATTCACGGTTTAAGCAGAAATCTAAATGGATAGCAGATTGGATTCGGAAAGAAATAGAAATTGTTCCAGATAAACCCAATGCTATAACACAGAATTTAAGCCGCTTTTGGAGTGGGAAATAATTATTATTTTGGTTTGAACTTAAGAGAAATGACTACAACTGAAATAATAGGAAAAATCATCATAAAAGACATTGCTATGTAATAATTAGGATTAAAGCTTAATAGAAGGGTGAAAAAGAGCCCTCCAACAAAACTTCCTGAAAATACACTAGCATTCGCATAACCCATTATCTGTCCCTTATTTTTAGGTGTCGTATTCTGAGCGATATACACAATAGTTGCTGCCCAATGCATAGAATAGCTAAATGCGAATATAAGTTGGAAGATAAAATAAATCAAAAAATTAGTTGCGATGATGTAACCAAAAATTGTTAATGAACTTAATACGTAACCTATAACCATGAAAGATTTAACATTTTTACTCGAAATTATCTTTCCTGCTAACAGCATCAGAAAAAATTGTAGGAAAAAATTTATTCCAATTAAAAAACCTACTTCAGAAAGACTACCTAAATATGAAATCATTAAAAAGGCAAGTATAAGCATTATTGGTTTAATGCTAAAATTCCTGAAAAATAACCCATAATAAATTGATTTGGAAATTGAGGTTTCAACTTCAGCGTCATTTATATTCAAACCATTTAACTTTTTATTAACTCTATTGTTATAACTTTCTAATATCAGAGACCTATTTTCTCTAATAAAAACAACACAAATTATGTTTGGTAGAGAAATTAATAAGACTAGTAAGAAAATATTCTCAATTCCATAAATATCAATAAAAATTCCTCCAAATTGGGCTCCAACAAACCATCCAGCTACGATCATAGCATTATAATAGGATAAATACTTTTTATCATCTTCTACTAACTCTGAATATAATGTGAAAGAAATATTAGATGAAGCCATAAAAAAGCCAAATAAAAATAGGAATAAAATTGTGAAAATCAAATCACGAGTTAACGATAACATTAGAAAAGCAAAAATCATACCGATCGTTCCAATTAAAAGAAATATTATTCGATTTTGATATTTGTCTGATAAAAATCCATATAGTGGAGGAAAAAGAAAAGCAGTTAAAGGAAAGATAGTAACAATTAGTTGCATTAGTGATTTGCCCGTACCTAAATCTAATAAATATGTTGATGTATAGGTGAAAACTACCATTGCGGCTGTATTAATCAAAAAACTAGAAATTAGAATTAGTATGACCGATCTTTTTGAAAGAATCAATTTTATTCCTCATTATGAACTTTTTAATTTGATTTAAGTAAATCAAGATAAAATCGAGCTAATTTCTTAGTAACTATATCCCAAGTAAAGTTCTCCTTCACCCTCTTATGGCAGTTTTCTTTTATATTGAAGAAAAAATTCGGATTGAGAAGAACATGGGATTTTATAATTTCATCAGGTATCTGATTAACAATGTTCAAAGTATCAGCTTTATAGATCGTGTGGTTTTCAGAAGATTTTACCCGAAACGCAACCTCTGAAGCTTTTAATAGAGAAATCAACGCTTTAGCTAACTGAAGAGGATTATCTTTTGATATTAAAAGTCCGGTACCTATTTTTGGATACAATCCTGCATCAATTATTGTTTCTTGTAAGCCTCCTACCTTTGTTGCGATAATAGGAATTTTACATGCCATTGCTTCTAATGCCATAATTCCGAAAGGTTCCCATCTCGATAAAGCACAATACACATCTGCACTTAAATGCGCTAAATAGAAAATCTCTGAAGCCACTCCAAAGATTATTCGGATGTTTTCTGGATATTGCCTTGCATAATCAGAATAGCTCCTTATTTCATTCAAACTATAGTCAGTAGGCAAGATTAGGAAAAGGAATTTTGCATTTGGGATGACTTTTAAAACCTCAGGGATTGCTTTTAAAATAGTATCAAATCCTTTTTGAGGCGAGATTCTTCCTGTAGTGAGAATTAACGGCCCCGAATCTGAAAAGGCTGTAAAAACTCCATTTTTAATATAATGATTTCCATTTGAAATTTGTTTTATCGCATTTAAAACATTTTGAGAATTAATTAAAGGGCTTTGACTTAGATTTCCTATTTTATATTTTAAAAGGAACTCCTTCATATGTTCTTGATTAATCTCATTCCAATAAGATAGTTTTAAAATTTCAAGAATTTTTTCTCCATGTAAAGCTACTACTTTATCAAATATATCAGAATAATCCCAATCGCACCCATCCCAAATAAAATCGGCTTTAAATTTGATTAACTCTTTACCACAATTTGGGATAATATCTGACATTAAGTATGATTGGCTTACCGTGGTTACCAAATCTGAGATAATTGCTCCAATTTTCTCAACTATAGGTATTTGTTGGTCATTTGCGTTTCCGTTGCTTTCTTGAGATAATAGAAATATCTCCCTTAAGTTCAGCATTCTGTAACCTTCATTCAGCGATACATTAACAGGTGTATCATCTATACCACATAATCTAAAGAATTCGTATCCAAACCTTGGCCAAGTCAATAAGTGTATAGTTAATATCGAGGAAACATCTAATCCCTTCTTGGTCAAAGCTTGCTTCATGCCTAGATAGCCTAAAACTACATGATAATCGTGAAGATGTACAACCTCTGGTAATTGATCTGGATCTTTTTCTAAGAAATAATTTACTAAGCAGTGAATCCCTAAACTGAAAAGAACAATTTTTCCCCTTATTGTAATCGGATTATAAACCGTGATATCATCCAAATATTTAGAAGTGAATGAATTTTCTCCAGAAAGCAAAATTACATTCACATTTTCTATTTTAAATCTATAAAATCTAATATCACAATTTTCTTTTGATTGCTCCAATCCAAATTGAGATGGATTAATTTGACCAACGCACTTAATCGGTAACTTTTCTAATTTATATTCATTTTTTAATCTATCAAGTTGACCATGAGAAGGCATAAATACAGTAATATCGAACTCCTTAGATAAATGTTTGGCTTGATTGGCAGGAACTTCACCAAGACCTCCAACTTTAGCTACGCCCGCATATTCAAATGAAAAAATCCATATGTTTTTCTTTTCTTTCATCAAAATTGAGCCTTCTTTTTTCGAACTTAATTTAAGGGGAAAAAGTTCAAGATATAATTTTTTATGATTCTTTATTCAAAGACATAAAACATTACTTTTATTAAAGTTTAATTAAAACAATCTAGTGTTTGGGTCAATAGAAGCAAATTTTAATAAGATTTAAGGTTTTTCTAAAGCATTAATAAATTAAAATTCGAAAATTAATTCGATTTATACAATATTAGAATAAAAATTGCTTTACAATGTGAGGAAGTAAAATGTGTGATACATTAGTAGCAATAGGAAATTCAACTGAAGATGGAAATGTAGTATTCGGAAAAAATAGTGATAGACCTCAAGATGAGGCTCAATTAATAACATATAATCCAAGAATCCAATATAAAAATGGAGAGGAAGTCAGATGCACTTATATTACCATTCCACAAGCAAGAGAAACTGCAGCATTGTATATGAGCCAACCATTCTGGATGTTTGGCTGCGAGATGGGCTCCAACGAATATGGCGTAGTTATAGGAAATGAAGCTGTATATTCGAAAGAAGAATATCACGAATCTGGACTATTAGGGATGGATTTGCTTCGATTAGGTCTAGAACGCGGCAAATCTGCAAAAGGAGCCTTAAATGTTATTACAGATTTATTGGAAAAATATGGTCAAGGCGGTAGCTGTGCTTACAGACAGCAAGGTTGGATTTATCATAATTCTTATATAATTGCTGACAAGAGTGAAGCTTATGTGTTGGAAACTGCCGATAGATGGTGGATTGTAGAAACTGTGAAAGAGAATAGATCAATATCTAATAACTTATCCATTAGAGGTAAGGGAGATTTGAGGCACAAAGGGATAATCCAACACGCTATTGAAAAAGATTATTGTAAAGACGATGACGACTTTGATTTTGCTATTATTTTTTCAGATCCACAGATCCCTAGTACTTTCCCTCCTAATTCACGAGATGGGTGCACCTCACTTATGTTAAAGGAAAATAGAAACAAAATAAATCCTTCTATAATGATGGAATTTTTACGAGAACACGATGTAGGAGTTTGTATGCACGGATCATTCCAATCAACAAGCTCTCAAGTATCACAGCTTAAAAAAAATTCTAAAAAATCTGTACACTGGTTTACTGGAGGCTCCCTTCCATGTCTTAATATCTTTAAACCATACATTTTTCCTCTGGATGGACAAAATTTTACTACACAGAAACCCGGACCTTATACAGAACCTAACCCAACATGGTTTTGGTCGAGACATAAAGATTTTATAAGACCATATAAAAAACGTTCAATTAAACCAGAAAAGCAGTCATACATCGATCGAATAAAGGGTATTGAAAAAAAATTAATCACAGATGAGAAAGAAATTAGTAATCACGCACCATCTCTTTCAGAGAATGAATTTACCATTAAATATCTTGATCTTAATAAAAGAGCATGGGATTTAGCGGAAGAACTGATTAAATAAAAAATTTTAAAAATCACATAATTTTTCTATTTTATTTCATTTAGGAGTTTTTTTGTACCAATTTCTACATAGGCACCACCTAGTGGACTGAAACACATAAAAGGTTCATATCCGCCCTCGTTAATATACACTTTTAAGGGAAATAAATAACCTATCCAATCTTGACAATTTTGGAAAATAAGTGTATTCTCTTCTAAAGTTGGAGCTTCTTGAATTATATTTCTTCCAATTTCTTCAAATAATTCACCCGGTATCGTTATAATTCCGTAAGTTTTACCATTATTTGCTCTAAATTTAATAAATTCAACAATTGTTTTTCCGTAATTCTTTAAGTGTTTGCGTTCTATTGTAAAGAATGGGAAATTAACATACTTCTCCTCAAACTTAGCTAGTTTAAATAAGAAATATTTTTTTATCAACCACTTTACTTTATTTGAGAACCATACTTTCGAGTAATATTTAGCGTCTTTCTGAGGAATTAAAAATCTTCTTGTATACACATCAATATCCGTATCGGTAAAGTAATTTTCTTCAGGGATAGAATTAGCCACTTTTAAGGCTTCTTCGCCAATTGTGTATCCAATTTTTTTTGTATGTTCATAGGTTCCCAACTGACCATAAGAAAGAGTTTTATCCTTATCGATATTCTCCATATTTGTACCAGAAGTTGTTATAGGGTTTAAATCTCCCGATGGGCCATTGAAATAAATTGATTTAACTTTATTGCTCGTTAACTCATCTATTTTAGAAATTACTCTTCCCGGAAAATCCGCGGATAATTTGTTGTTCTGGAAAGATAATGTTGTAGGATGACAGGCATAATTTATTATAAAACCAATTAATTTGCTTTCTTCTAATTTTTTAAAAGAAATAATTCCTAAATCGGGTAAAACTTTTCCCCTTGTAGGCCATCTTCGATTAAGAACGATATCGGGATTAAACTTTTCTTTCTTCCAAGCAATTTTACATGGTTCTAAATCTTTAAATAACTTTTCAACCATTTTTACTATTCTGTTCGTCATCCAAACAATAAATTTGTCGTTTTTATTATCAGCAAACAAAACTCCTTTTATAAAAGCCAATGCTCCCCCGGGGTAATAGAATTCACCTGTTAGATCAAATGATGCGTGGGTATGCGTAGCATGTATTAGGATCGCATCTGCTCTTAATAGTTTATATTTCGAAATCAGCTTTTTTTTAATGAATTCCACAATTGAAAGTGGTAATTTTAATATATCAATTGAAATCAAAAGCAAACTAGTCTTATTATCATTTTGGTTTAACAGCACCCCATAGGCATGAATGTCATCTAGCTTACCTAAGCATGGATCTTTACGGGAATATCCCGCCAATGATTTACCAATATAATCCTTGGGCGTAATTCTTATCTTACTAAACGCAACATTCATTTACCTTTATAAAAGCATAAAATCTCTAAAATGTTTTTCTTTTTTAAATATATATTTCCATGTGCTCTTTTAGGAAAACTTTTATTTTTTTAAGTATTTAATATCATAATTCCTTAAGTTTAATTGAATTTGAAAAGAGTTAATCTCGATGTCATTGAATAAATTAGAAATATTAGGTATGGAAGGCACGATTTCCAATTATAAACAAGGTCGTCACACACTACACCCTAAACATTGTATAATTGTTTTTCCTAATATTAAGAGTAGAAAAGAAGCAAATAAATTAATAGGAAGAACGGTAGTATGGATAAGTTCTACGGGAAAGGAATTGAAAGGAACAATAACACGTGCTCATGGCAACAATGGTGCTATTAGAGCCCATTTCAAAAAAGCTGGTGTCCCTGGTCAAGCACTGGGAACTAAAGTGAAAATTATTAAATAATTGAATTTTAATATGTTCTTCTTGCTGATTTAAAGCACTCCCAAGATAATACATAAATAACATACTTATTTTAGTAGTAAATTTTCATCTATTTCTGTTGATAAAGCGATCAAAAATTGGTTTTTTTAATTTTAATTAAATCGGGTTAAAAAGTAAATATGTCGGAGCAACACTTCCAAATCTGCCGTTTTTGCCAACGAAATGTTAAATTGGCTTATTATTGTGAGGATTGTGGAACAAGTTGTTGTTCTGATTGTTTGCATGAAGAAAAAATCGATTCTTATCTTTGTCAAGAGTGCAATTCAAAAAATATTTTTGTTCCAGAATCTGGTAGTAAGAAAGCGTGTAAAGATTGCGGCGCAGAGAGTATAATACGCTCAAATCAGCTCTTAAAATCCTGCCCTAAGTGTCATTCACATCAAATAATAAATGTTTTTGAAAAAAAAGAAGAACAAGAGAAAACATTCATGGAATTAATTAAGAATTCACGCTCATTTATAGATCCGCTTAGAGATTTATTAAACTCTCTTTATATGTTAAAACAAAAAATTCAAGACGCAAGAGCTCCCCCCGTTAAATGTTTTCATTATCCTACTATGGAATTAGATTTATTAGCCCTCTTTAAATTATTTATTTACGCAAAGGAAAATCTTATTGAGAAGATTCGTAATTTCATCCAGCACTTATCGATTAATAAAGAGTATTTTTTCGATATTTACACTCAACAGAATTCTAATATAAGAATTATTGATGATATTCTTGAGAATCTGAATAGAAGTTATAATTCAATAGAAGATTTTATTGATAGTAATGTAAGTACAATCAACACGAGCATAGAAAACCTTTCTAAAAATCTTGTTTTCATTGATAAAATTACTTTTTATTTCAAAAATTATATCAAATTCCTTAATCTGGCAGATGAGGAAAAACCTGTGTACGCAATATACGCAAAATTAGCAAATGGGCTGAATACAGAGGACAAATACAAAAAAAATAAGGGGATTCTTTTTATAACAAATTTTGACTTATCCTTTGTTCGTGAACACGGAAAACGTAAGAAGAAACAAGCTGGTATTTTTAAAGCCCCCGTTAAGGATTTAACAAAAGTCCAAATAAGAGGAAAACTGTTTAAAAAGCTTTATATTGAATTCCCTTATGGTAGATACGAATTTACGCTTCCTTCAAATTCTATATCTAGAGTATTAGATTACCTCTTACTCGCTAGAAGTTTTGATGAGTCGGTTATTTATGACAAATTAGCTGCTAAAAAACTATATAATATCGAAGTCGATTTGAGTGATATCTCAAACTACATTGAAGAAGCTATAAATTCATTCTTTAGTTTAAAATGCCAATATAATAATGTTAATTCAAATAATAAAATGGCTGAATATAACGTCACATCATCGCTGTTCAACCAAAATCCGAATAACTTACCGAATAGATCTCCATTTCAGGCACCCAACCAAATTATGAATCCTTACAATAATAATTACCCATTTGCTCCTTATCAAAATTATAAAAACATACCCGAGAATCCAATTCCTTATCAAAACAACATTAGAATTCCCTATCAGAGGATGGGTCAAATTCAGACCCCTGAGGATTTATACTTTTACGGTAACACAATGAGACATTCTTTACCCCCCAATTATAATCAAAATGAGTTTTTCCAACAAAATTTCTACGACACCAAAAGGATACAGAATTACGAGCCTAAAGGATTCACTAGAGGTTTTGGTAATTCTATCTCTGACTTCGATGATAAAATCCTTCTTATGAGAAAACTAGAACAACTACAGAAATATGAAAGATCCTTCCCTAAGCAAAATGGATTGAATGGTTACAATGATTTTCTAAGTGATCCTGCTTATTACAAATCCAACGAAAGAGTTAGACATATACCACAATACCAAGAATATTCAAAAAATCACCTTTCGGAATTATTCAATAATGATTATGGCTCTAACCCTCCAAGCGAAAGCTCTAGATCTTATTCAAAGAAACAAAATAAAGCAAGAAATAAAAAAATGTTTAACTTGGAGAAAGAGAAATATAGTCTCGAAGAAACTTTAAAAGCATTAGACTCTAAATTTGAATCTGGAGATATTTCAGAAATTGATTTTTTTAAAAATTTTAAAAACTTACAGAAGGAAATATACATAATTGAAAAAAATATAGAGGCATTAGACGCCGATATGGACGATGAAGAATTTTTAAGAAGATCAAATAAAGAAATAGATAGAAAAAGATATTACACTTAGAAACTATATACACTGCTCATCAAGTTTGAAAATATTAACTACCTTCTAATTCTTTTCGAAGTTTATCAATTTCATCCGATAATTTTGCTTTTGTTCTTAATTCCGGTTCTTCACTTATCTCGTCAAACTCTGAAATATAAGCAAGTTCATCGTCTGGAACTTCTGGCATTTGTCCGCCCTGTTCTAAGAGCATCTCCGTTTCAAGTTGGTTTAATTCGTCAGTTACATCAATTGCTAAATCAATTTCAGGATCTCCCGCAAGAATTTCGGCAGATTCTTCTATTTCCGCGACATACGATTCTGAATCCTCGGCAATTTCCGCTATCTTGGTAGGTGCTGCTTCTGAAGCTATCGTTTGTAGTTCGTCTCTTATACCTCCCATTAAATCGCCTGTCATAGATATCATTTGTCCTTCCTCAATTGCTTCTATCTGGCGTTCTATTTTAGCTCGAATATTGTTCGCGCGATCTACTTTCATTTGGTATTGTTTATGTTGAATAAGATAGTTTTTAGCTCGGTTTCTCTCTCCCCTCTTTATCGCAATCTTCGCGTTTTTTCTAGCGATTTCTGCTCTCTTGTTATATGTCTTATTTGCTAACGCTATTTTCCTGATATGAGCTTTAGATTTAATAACAAGCTCATCCTTTTCTTGACCTTTTCTGGGAAAAAGTTTCTTCTTCAGCGCCATAATATACTCAAATCTCTTTTATAATTAATATGATTTTATTTACTTAAAAATATGATAGAATTTAATTTACAATATTGACTTTTATCAATAAATCTTTAATCTTAAAGTTTTAAGAGTCCAAAGTTTGATCCAAAATTTGAGATGGAAAAAAAGTGAAAAAAATAATTTTAAATTTCGTTGAAAAATCAGATCTTTATAATGAGTTGGTACAAGAAGCGTTTAATATGAATTTCCTTGATTTTTTAGTTTCGAAAGATACTTTTTTGGAATTCAAGAATATTGATCGTATAACCACCTATAGTAGCGATTTGAGTAGTAACGCGCAAAATCTAATTGTATATGATGTAAGTAAGAAACCTTTAAGTATTGATAAAGAAGTCAGGATTGGGCTCTATCACGAACTAAAATCAAAACTGGACGAAGAATTTATTGTAGAAGAATCAAAGAAAGGTAACTTTGACTTCATTATAGTTAAAGCACAGGACTGGAAAGTCATCCCTTTTGAAAATCTAATTGCCGAAATGCATAAAAATGATACAGAATTAATTGCTTCGGTCGAGAACATAAAAGAAGCAGAATTGATGTTAAAAACCCTTGAAGTCGGCACAGATGGAGTATTAATTACTCCAAAAGAAGTCAACGATATCATAGAATTGAAAAAATTATTAGTAACCGAATTTGGGGTTGAATTAATAGAAGCAGAAGTTACAGCTTTACAAAATGTCCCAGAGAGCGAAAGAGTGTGCGTCGATACTACATCCTTATTGAAATCAGGGGAGGGGATGCTTGTTGGAAGCACTGCAAAAGGATTTGTGTTGGTACATGCTGAGGTTTTTGATACTCAATTTGTTTCCTCAAGACCTTTCAGAGTAAACGCTGGCGATGTTTCAGCTTATATTCTAGTTCCAAGCGATGACACAAATAAAAACTATCGGACGAAATATTTAAGTGAATTGAAAGGGGGAGATCAAGTTTTAGTGGTAAATACTAATGGTGGAGCAAAAAAGGTTACAGTGGGTAGAGTGAAAATTGAAACACGCCCCATGATAAGATTAGAATTAGAAATTAGTAAACAAGATAAGAAGATCAAGTTTAATTACATTGGTCAAAATGCAGAAACGATTCGATTAGTTAACTCAGTTGGAACTCCTGTATCTATAGTAGATATTAAGGTTGGAGATAAAGTTTTGGTTCATATTGGTCCCGAAGCAACTCACTTTGGTATAAAAATTAAAGAAAACATAATTGAAAGATAGAACTCTCCAATTTTTCTATTTCCTTTTATGAATAGTAAGTATAATAGAAATGTTAAAAGTTGATTGTTAAAATGATATATTGGGCTCCATTATTTCATATGTATCAACCCTCCTTTCAAGACGGTAGGGTATTGCGACAAATTGATAAAGAGTGCTATAAACCTTTATTAAGAATGTTTGAGGAGCATGATAATGTTAAAATTAGTCTTAATATTAATGCTGTACTAATTGAAATGTTATACGAATTTGATCTAAGTGATACTATAGAAATTCTACAAAATTTGGTTTCTAGTAATAAAATTGAAATCACTGGTACCGCAAAATTCCATCCGATCCTTCCCCTAATTCCACAAAAGGAATCTGAACGTCAAATTGAGATAAATGAAGAAATTCTAAGAAAGGAATTTAATCAGTGGGAACGAGGAGGATTTTTTCCTCCAGAAATGTCAATCAGTTCTCAAGTTGCAAAGTATATTAGAGAATTAGGGTATAAATGGGTAATTGTAAGCGGCGTAGCCTGTCCTGTAGATTGGTCTACTGATCAAATATATACTTCTCCTAATGGCTTACTGTTATTTTTTAGAGACGATATCTTAAGTAATAAAATCGCATTTAACAATATCACTGCGAAAGGATTTGTTGAAGAAATTAAAGGAAAGGTCAAGAAAAATAAAGAACAAAAGCAAAAAGATAAATTTATCATAACAGGAATGGATTCAGAAACTTTTGGTCATCATATAAAAAAATTTGAAAGAACTTTTCTAAGCAAGGCTTTAGAACTTATTAACGATCAAAAAGAAATAAAAATTGAATTTATTTCCGATTTATCCAAATTTTTTCCGATTAATAAAGAAAAGATAATCCCTAAAGATTCGAGTTGGAGCACTACATACGATGATATGAAGGCAGACATCCCTTACTCGTTATGGGATCATCCCGATAATAGAGTTCATACGTTATATTGGAAAATTGTAAGAAGTTTAAACAACCTAATGAATTTAATAGAAAATTTAGATTTGAAACAAAATTGGGATGCAGAGAGACACTATGATACTTCTCGGTGGTTTTATGATAGAGGAATATGTTCCGATACAACATGGTGGGGGAACCCTAATCGAGGAACTTGGAGTCCAAATTTAATTTACAAAGGAATAGAATTACTTATGAAATCTGCCCTAAACGCCCAACTCGCGTTAGTACATGCTAATCAGTCAGATATAGGAGAGGGTTACTTTGATTCTATTTCTTTTTATCATAATCTTTTACTCATGGAACTTTATTCAAAAACTAAAGAACTTAAGAGAAGAAATAAGTGAAAAAAGTGAAAAAATTCGAGCGTAATCGATAAATATAATAATGAATCACGCTTAAAGTTTCCCTGCTGTCAACAAATTGTTTTAGTTGTAGAAAATAACAATAAAATATATAATTTTAAATTTACATAATAAACTAAGTACGCTTTCGCACAAATAAATTTCTTACACTATTGAGGATAATGTCAGAAGAAAATGAAAAACAACCTATAACAAAATTTTGCGTGTATTGTGGCACTACAATTGAAGAGAATACAGCCTATTGCCCTAATCCTAAATGTGGAAAATTAGTGATAAATATCAAACCGAGTGAAGAGAATCTCCATAAACAAAGAAAGAAACCAGAACTTCGTAAGAAAGAAATAATATCGCGAAAATGTTCGGGATGTGGTTCAGTAATAACTTCCTCTATGTTAGAGCAATGCCCTATATGCGATACGAAATTAGAAAAAATTTCAGAACAAAAAGGTGTTGCTCAAGATAAAAAACCTCAAAAAAAAACTGGTTATGTTTTTACAAATAAAAAGCTAGTACCAGAACAAAAGTTTATCTTAAATCGAAACGAATGGAATTTTAGGGAGGGTATTAGTGTTTTCGGTAGCTCCTTAATGTTGTATGTTATGCTTCGGTTAATCATAACTATGCTATATACTTTACAATTAGGGCCAGTGGATTCAATAGATTTGAGCATTACATCAATTCTCATAAGTCAAATTCCTGATATTGTTTTTGGAGTGTATCCCCTATATTACATTTTTTCAAAAAAACATAAATTCCAAAAATTAGGTTTTATGCTAAAAACCAGGCACATTATAGTTGCTTTGATTATCGGAATTATTGGAAGTGGAATATTGATACTACTCGATTATTTTTCATCTACGATAATTAACTTTATGTACAGTTCGGGTATCGATTTTTTCGATATAGGTGCTTATTTAGCAGAGGAATATCTAATTCTTCAAAATACAGATTTGATTTTTATAGTTTTACTTATAGCACTTATGAGTTTATCAGTAATTTCAACCGAACTCGCTTTTAGAGGCGTCTTACATAACACTCTAAAAGCACACTTTAATAACGATTTCTTGGGAAAATCTACAGCAATATTGATAGTCGCTTTGATTTATTCGGCTCTTTTTCTCTTTTTTACGCTTCCTATCGGAATCTTTTTCTTTATTCCTAATTTCATGATCTTCCTTTCTTTAGGTATCATTTATGAAATTAATAATAATCTACTAAGTACAATCATCGCCAATTTAGCCTATAACATTTTCTTAATTATCTTAATTGCATATTTCTAATTTTTAGATTAATTTTCATTATCCTTTAATATATAAATTTAATAATAAGAAAAATCAAATATCTCTAGTGTTATTATTAGCAACATATGTTCTTTTAAATACGATACGATTTAAACAGCGTGGAGAAAGAAATATTGGGCAAAAAGTATTATACCAATAAAGGAAGCAAAGATAACATCATAATATCTATTGCTGGAGCACATGGAGTTGGTAAAACGACCATATTTAATTTTTTAAAGAATTACTTAGGAGATAATAAAAAATTTAAATTTTTTCCCGAACGATACAAAAAAATTCCTCCTTTTCCTTTTGGATCTGAAAATAAACAGATTGCTTTCCGTAGTGAAATTCACTTTCTTCAACAGCTAATAAGGAGAAATAAAAATATTACAAACTTTGATAATATCAATAATGGAAGAGTGATCATATTAGATAGAACGCCTGTCTGTGTCTTAATCTATTCAAAAAGCCTTTATCTTAAAGAAAAAGACTATGATCTTATCCTTGATATGTATAATTCGGTAAAGTGGAAAGAAGATTATATTATATATCTTACAGCTCAACCGGATACAATATTAAAAAGGATTATTCAAAGAGGCTCTATTGATAAAATTAGAAAAGAATGGAACGAAGACGACAAAAAATATTTGTTAAAAATACTCTCCTACTATAATCAGTTCCTTTTTTCAGAAAATCAAACTAAAGAAGTTTTTACACTCGATACAGATAATTTAACTTCGGAAGAGGTAGTAGAAGAGATTAAACGAATAATTACTGATACCTCCGAATATTCCTTCGACAAATTCGATAACGCTCCCTCTACACAGAAGAATTTAAATGATTTTGTGTAAGGAATTATGACAAAATATATTAATCTAGATTTTATGATATAATTTAAGAGAAAATAAAAATAAATGATTTTTAATAATCTTTAATCCAGAAAGGAAACTGATTTGATATGTCGTCCCTAGTGCAAGGTATACGAGATAATATGATGAAAATTTTAAGATTCGAAGAAGAAAGAACTGATTTAGAAAATTTAGCAGTATTATCTAGGGTAGGTATGAAAGTCGCTTCTGCCGCTTCTTCTGAACTTGACGCTGATGCAACTTCTGCTTCGAGTACTGCGTTAATTGATTTAGGATTAAGACTAAGTGAAGCGACCGCTCATGGCGCTTTAACAGAAATAATTCTTCACAATACATCTGGTTATAGTATTATTTTGGCAATTAACGACGAATATCTTGTATTTGGTGGTTTAAAGAACGTATATCGAATAGGATATTATCTCGGATATTTACGTGAATTGGCTAAAAAGTTGAATATCTTAATTTCTGGAGACGAAATAACTGATATGACTCTTTCGTTAGAAGAGTCTGAAAGAATTAAACTAAAGAAAGAACAAGAGGAAGAGGAAGTAACTGAAATAGTTAAACCTAGTATCGAGGAAGATAAGGCTGCTTTAGACGATTTGCTAGGATTTTTAGACGATTGGGAAAAAGAAGGCACCGGAATTGAAGAAATTGAAGCCACAAATGAAAATAATATCGTTTCGATCCCTAAATCGATTGGATTAGAATACGAAAAACAAATGGAACATTCAACCGAGAGTAAAGAACCTCCTACCCAAGTTACCCCTACATCTGAAAGCACTGAATCACAATTTAAAGTTTACGAAGATGAAATTCCTCCAGTTCCCCTTGACGATTACACTCCGATGGAAATTGAAGAAGACGAGAGTATTCAGGAACCTCAAATCGTTCAAGAACAACCTTCTCAAGAAAGAATACTTCCTCAAGAAGAAGTACCCTCATTAGAAGATCTTCCTCCGCCCGATTTTAACGTAGAATTTGGAGAAGCAGCTTCAGAATATGATACTGAATTTGTATTAGATAAAGAATCAGAAGCCTTTGAATCCGTTTTAAAAGATTTAGGATGGGACGAAGAAGAAGATTAATTTATTGGGTAAGTTTATCTAATTACTAAATTAAATAGCTAATCTATTAGCACTATTATTATTTTTTCTGAAATGATAATGTCTAATTTACAATTTTTTAATTATTTTTAAATAAACCACTCACTTAAGTATATTTAATCGCTATTTAAAAAATAAAACCTTAAAAAATGTGAAAAATTTTGAATGAATTACAAGGAGTTGTTAGAGAAGAATCAAAAACTGGTAAAAAACTGCTGTTTGCATTTCCTCGCGTTGGAAGTTCTTTAGTTTTAGGGATGGAGGGATTTGCTTTATTTAATTTATATTGGAATGGTTTTGGATTATCAGCCTTTTTAGTCGGACTTACACAAGCTATAGGATTCCTTGTCGTCGGATTAAGTCAGTTTTTTTTTGGATGGGTAAGCGATGCGAAATATACCAAATGGGGTAGGAGAAAACCATATATTGTTGCATTTGCTCCACTACTGGGAATATCTTTTATATTTTTATTCTTACCGTCTCTATTTTTACCTGATCTTAGCGATACGATGATGTTATTCGTATGGTTTTTCATTTGGGATCTGATTTTTAAAATAAGTTACTCACTCACTACGGTATATCAATCTTGGATGGCTGAACAATTCATAGTATCTGAACGCCCAAAAGTTTCTCAATTTCAAAACTATTTCAATTGGATAGGGAATGGTTCTATGGCTTTAGTTTCTATATTAGTCTTAACGGGTTATGTTGATGATTTAATAGGACCTCCTAGAAATCCTAACATCCCTATACCTATGGATTTTCTGCTAATTACTATAGTTTTTGGAGTCATTGCAATTGTCTCCTTTACACTAGTTGGTTTGTTAATGCCAACTGAACCGAAATTTGAAATTAAATCGAACTTAAAAGAAAATCTAAAGATTGTAATCCACAATCGAAACTATCTTCGAATTACATTAATGATTGGGATAGCAAGTCTCGCTTGGTCTATTGTTACCGATGTTATACTTGCCTATAGTCAAGCGGCATTGTTTTTAAGTGGAACAGATTTTTACATTATAGCAGGTGTTCTAATAATCGGAATATTTTCTTTTTTGTTTGTTTGGAGAAGATTGTTAGAAAAACTAGGAAAGAAACAAGCTTTATTATATATTTTTCTGTTCTCAGCAATTACCCTACCAGTTTCTCTTCTAGCATTAATTGAAGCATTTCCACGCTTAATTTTAGGTATAATATTCGTTGTTATTACAACTGGTGCTTTAGGAGGTTGGTTTCTCTTTCCCTATATTATTTATGCCGATGTTGCTGAGGATGACGAAAAAAAAACAGGTCAGTTAAAAGCGGGAGTATATGCTGGTTTTAATAGTATTATTGGTAATATTTTTCAAGCATTTGGAGTTTTCATCCTTGGTACTGCAATTGATGCCTTACCGATTATCACTCTTACTGGACAAAATGTTGCTTTAGGATTAATTGTGTTTGGACCAATTTGTACAGTAATATTGCTAGTTGCTTATTTCTACACTAAAAAATTTGTGACTCTTGATTTTGACTGGGAGAAAAAATAAAATATTTCTTAAAATCTATATTTCCTTTTTTTATTATTGAAGGATCATTAAAAACAAAAGTAATACCTAATTATTTTACTTAGGAATGACTATTTTTGAAAAAGTTTTAGAGATTTACCGTGAATATTATATCTGCCCGCATTGTTTAGGTAGAATGTTTTCATTATTAGGGACAGATACTACTAACTACGATAGAGGTAATTCTCTTCTTTTAGCAATGACTATGGAAAATCACAGAGCTTATTTATCAAAGCATGAAAACCACGAAGAATCAATTTCTAATTTAAAAATCCTCGTAGAAAAAGCTCGATTCAATCCTGCTCAGAGTGTTTTAGATAAGGAAGGAATTGAATATAGTAAAAATAGCCTACCTGAAAAATGTTATTTATGTTGTGATATCTTTAGTAATGTTCCCATTTATGCTAGAATAGCAGAGGAAAACCTGAATAAACTAGAATTTAAAAATGTTTTAGTGGGAACTACACTTGATTCGCAAATAGTTAATAGAGAGGATAATTTTAAAGCTCATTTTAATTTGCTAAATTCCGAGGCGTTTAAAAACCATTTTAATAGAGAAGTTGGAAAAGAACTATCTAATAATTTACAAAAACCTGCAGAATTTTCAAGACCTGATATAACGATTATCTTTACATTAAGATTTGAGTCATCTGAGGTAAATCTGCTATTAAGATCCATTTTTATTAGAGGAAGATATAATAAATTTATTAGAGGAATTCCACAAACTCATTGGGATTGTCGATCTTGTAGAGGAAAAGGATGTGAATCCTGTGGTTTTACGGGAAAGCAATACAAAACGAGTGTAGAAGAACTAATTAATCCTGAATTTGTTAAAGAAGCAAAAGCCGAAGACTCAAAATTTCACGGAGCAGGAAGAGAAGATATTGATGTGAGAATGCTAGGAAAAGGCAGACCTTTTGTTTTAGAATTAAAAAACCCGAAGACAAGAACACTGAATTTAGAAAAATTACAAAAAAAAGTAAATAAAAGAAATAAGAAAAAAATAAAAATTACCAATTTAGAATATAGTAGCAAAGAACAAGTTAAAAACCTTAAAGTTAACGCAGAAAACACTAAAAAAGTGTACAGGGCGTTAACATCATCCTTCGAGAATATATCAAAAGAAAAATTTGAAGTTCTCCTAAAAAAATTAAAAAAAGAAATTGAAAATCAAAATATTCAGCAGAGAACACCTAATAGAGTGTCTCATCGTCGTGCTGATAAAATTAGAAAAAAAAAAATATATCAAATAGAAGGAAAATTCATTAAACCTAAAGTTTATGAATTCATTATAGAGTCTCAAGGTGGGACTTACATTAAAGAACTCATAAACGGCGACAATGGAAGGACCACACCTTCAATTACAGAAATCTTTGGCTTTCCTCTTGAGTGCAAAAAATTGGATGTTCTAAAGATATATTAATTAACTTCTTTAAGATGCTAAATCAAAAAATAAATAAATTATGTATCACATATTATCAAAAATAGATTTTTTTATTTAAAATAATTCAATTTAGCGTAGGGAAGTAATTTGACTTTACATAAAGGCTACCGGAACAAATCTCGTCAAAGACATAGAAAGAATGTACGAGATAGAGGACTCGGTTCTATAGAAAAGTATTTAATTGATTATGAAATCAATGATAAAGTGGATGTAATTACTGATCCGTCTCAACATAAAAGAGGATTTCCTCATAGGAGATATCATGGATTAACAGGAACGGTCAAAGGTACGAGAGGAAGATGTTACGAAGTTGAAGTTAAATTAGGTAACTCTAAAAAACTATTAATTATTGGTAAAGAACATCTACGAGCTAATAAAGGTTCAGCTAAATAGTTTCAAAAATCAATTAAAAAGTAGGGTTTTGTATGTCTGGACGAAAAATAAGCGAAAAAACTGTTTCTATACCGGAAGTAAAAAAGATTATGGAAGATGTCAAAGAAAAAATAGAAAAAATTGATAGCGAAGAAGGATTATCTCATTTTCAAGAAATAACTCATAGTTACGTCAATAAATTTGCCAAAATGAGCGAAAAAGATGCGATAAAAATTCAAAAGTTTCTAATAGATAAGTACGAAATCGAAGAAAATTACGCGATAAACATAGTCAACATAGATCCTCATACGGTTCCAGAACTTAGGATGATTTTAGAGAAAAGCTTTCCTGGAAAATCTTTAAATGAAGAACAATTACAAGATCTTCTTGCTCAAATAGAAGAACTCAAAACTTCTTAACCGGATTTCTATCATAAATTTTTTTACAAAGCAATTTAAACATCGAAGAATTTATAAATTCGAATTCTTTTAAATTTTAATGAGCAATCCTTGTTAAAAAAGGAATATTCAATTTATAAAACATTATGCATATTTGGAAAGTAAATAATAAAAAAATTGGTTGGTATGGAAAGGAATCGGGATCGATACAGAAGACCTCCTCACAGGCGAAAATATCCAAGAAGGGAACCAAGAAAAAAGAAACAATTTATCAAGAAGTTTCGTGAGGTTATAATCCTAGATTTATTACTACATGGTCATCCTGAAGAAGATAAACCTAGTTGGTCCAAAACACCAATCGCTCAAGTACTTACTTTCCCGGACTTTGTCCTCTATGAGGTTAAATGTAACAGAGACTCAGAAATTAAAGTTCAAGAAAAAAACACATATGAGGTCTTTTTAAATCAGAACAAATTAAGAGAAGTTATAAAAAAAATCGATTACAAGGATCTAACTAACACTTCAAAAGCTTTGATTCAACCCATTCTTGAAAGTGAGGTCCTAAATTACGAAGAAGAATTTATAAACTTCTTTAATAACTCAACTTCAATAACTCCAAGAATGCATTCTCTTAAATTATTACCTGGTGTTGGTCAGAAACATATGTGGGAAATAATAGAAGCAAGAAATAGACAGAAATTCACTACATTTCAGGACATATCTGACCGAACTAGTATGTCTCATCCAGCAAAACAGATTGCTTCAAGAATTATCAAGGAATTACAACGTGAAGGAGTAAAGTATTACTTATTCTCGAAGACCCATAAGTATGAATGAATACTATGAATAAAAGGAAAACTCACCTCATTTTAAAAGATTTAGAGGTAAAGCCAAATAAAAAATTGGGTCAAAATTTTCTAGTAGATAAAAATATTGCATTAAAAGTAATTTCAGAATCTAATATCTCTGAAGATGATGTAATTTTAGAGATTGGATCGGGATTAGGAGCTCTAACAGAAGAATTAGTGAAATTACATAATAAAATATATTCTTATGAAATTGACTTTAAATTGTTTCAATATCTTATGAAGAAATTTTCGAAGAATAAAAATTTAATGCTCTATAACGAAGATATACTAAAAGCTGATATTCCTTCTCACAGCATCGTAATCTCTAATATACCTTATTCCATTACAGGTGCTATAATCGAAAAAGTCTTTTATAATGAAAATCCGCCTCGAGGGGTTTTAATAATTGAAGATAGCATAGCAGAAAGGATTTTTTCTAAAAATGAATATAAAAAATATTCTAGAATTACTGTAAGCTTTAACGCATTCATGGAACCGATTAAAAAATATAAGGTTTCTAGATTTAATTTTATTCCTACGCCAAAGATTGATATGACTTTAATTATCGTTAAGCCTAAAGACGATATAGATCCGTTTTTACTAGCGGATAAAGAAAGGAAGTTCTTCTTAAAGTTTGTTGCTGGAATAATGCCTTATAAAAACAAGAATATTGTAAATGCTCTAAGTTTATTCGTAAAAAATGAGGATTTAGGTAATTTTTCAAAAAATGATATATATAATTATATAAAGGGTACAAAAAACATAGATAGAAAAATCGCACAACTTAAAGTGGATGAGATCGTGGACCTGAGTAAGTCAATCTTTAATCTACTATATAATTAAATACTATGCTAGCTGGTGAGAAAAATCAATCTTTTTCCCGATCCTAATATCGATTGCCCTTTTGAAGATGTTTACGCTCCATCTGATGATACTTATCTAATTATCGATTATTTCAAAGATCATATTAACGAAAATTACTTTGATGGGCTTGATATTAAAAAAATTAAGAATATTTTGGATATGGGAACTGGAACGGGAATAATTGCTTTATTTTTGCAGGAAGTTAAAAAAAAAAAATCAAATTTCTCTCCTAGAATTTTTGCCTCAGATATATTAGAAAATGCAATTAAATGTGCCAAATTTAATGAAATCTTTAATAACCTCAAGAAGAGCGTCACCTTTATCCATTCTGATTTATTTAAGAAGTTCCCAGCTAACCTTAAAAATTCATTTAATGTAATTATTTTTAATCCCCCTTATTTACCTTCTTTTAAATTTAACAATAAAGTACGAGCCAAGAAAAGTATTGATAATAGTTGGGATGGAGGAAAAACTGGATTTGAGTTATTTTTAGAATTTATTTTGCAGGCCAAACCATTCATTAATTTAGATCAGAAGTTTTATATTTATTATATTAGTTCGAGTATTTCCAATTTTCAGGAGATAAATAAGCAGTTAGAAATAAGTGGCTTTAAAAATACAACCTTAAAAAAAAAGCATATATTTTTCGAAGATATTATTTTGAACCGATTAGAAAAAATATGATATTAAAACGGTCTCCTAGTTCTACGTTTTTCTAATAGGGAAACCCCATAACTACTTAAAGTTCTTGACAAACTGTTAAATAGCAGATTAATCTCATGAGGTTTGAACACCGCTCTTCTATGAGCTTCAATTTGAGGTATAGGCAATCCATAGAATTCATTAAGACTAGAAATTGGTAAAAGAATCGAGGATATCAAATCAGCTTTTTCTGAAGCCTCCTGTAAAGAGTGCTTATCATTCATAAAAAATTCAATCCTGCATGGAGTGTCGTGGATCGCAGTTTTTAGGTAAAACGCATAAAAACTTTGGGGGAAATAATAAGGAATTTCTTTTTTTATTCCTGTGTCTCTAATTTTATCTAGGTCTTTTTTACAGTTGAAAATACAACTTCTTTCAGATTTTTGTAAAATTCTATTGAATAAATCTAAATCAGAAAAATAGTCCATAATCTGGCGATAATTAATTTTTATAAATTCGGTTAATTTAATTTTATTTGGTTTTAACATTTGAATAGAACTTCTTATTAAGTTAGTTAACGCTGAAGTTCTCGTATCTTTTATTGAGCCAATTAAGATAATTTCCCTCTCTTTACAATTAGAATATAACCTTTGATATTCTTTTAGCAATTTGTCGTACTTCTTTGATATTTCAACGTCTTTAGAAAAGAGTAAATTGATAGGCATGATTACAACGGAACCATCGATAATGATTAAATCTATATCGCTTTTCTTTTCGATTAATCTATTTAAGAGATTAATTTCCATGAACGTCATATCCATCGAAATCTTAACGTCTACTGCATTTTCCTCACGATTTAAGTAAGTTCCTTGCACATTGTAATTGTTAAATCCCCCTATGTCAGGAAAATAATCTATTTTAGAAGATTGGTTTTTATAGAAATAATATTTTACAGCAATAGCTTTTAAAAAGGAGAAATCCACATTCATGAACTTTTTTACAACAGAACTTCCATCTACACTTACCACGTTTAAGCCTCTTATATTAGAAGCTGTAACTTCCTTTTTTAAAAACCTTTCTTTTATATCGTAATTCGGATACTTTAGAAATTCTTCAAAATCTAAGGAATCTAAATTTTCTAGTAAAATTTTAGCAAATTTTTGTTTTAATTGCTCTATTTCTAAATAATCTTGAGCTAAATGTTTTAAGTTTATTAAAATTAGTTGTTCTTTAGTAAAACCTGAAATAATAGGGCCCGAAGATTCGTTAGACGGTAGGTGAGAATCTATGTTATTGTAATTCAACGGATTATTTCTAATTGTCATTAAGATTTAAAATAAAGGGAGTTAATTATAATAACGATGAGAGATTAAATTTTATAATTTTTTCATTTCGAATCATTAGAATACCTAAATAAAAATGGCTATTGATTTAGGAAAAGATCCAATAATATTGATAAGTCTTTCATTTCTCGAGATTCTATTAATTCTTATTCCCGCTTTAATTGCTTCAAAAGTAGAAAAAAAACCATTTTTAGTAGAACTAAAAGAAATGGGATTTCAAAAAACCCCAACTACACTACGGAAAATGCTCCTAAAAGTAGTTTTTGGATTCTTAATTGGAATTATATTCTTTTTCATCAGTAGTTTTATAATGTTTATTTTTGTAAAATATATAGTCCAAATATTGTTTGGAACACAATTTGTAGAGGAAGGAATAAATAATGCGATATCCACATCCCCTAATAGCCCTACAATAATACAGTTAATAGTTCTTGTAGCGATTCAAGTAGTAATTGTTGCACCATGTGAAGAAGGTTTTTTTCGAGGATTTATTATAAGAAAAAGCCGTAAGAAAATGAAATTGCTTTATTCTATCACCTTTTCTTCAATTATCTTTTCTATTTATCACGTTCCTCCTTTCCTCGTCCCTTTATCCTCCATAATTACTTTTTTTGGATATTACTTCTTCTTTGGAATCTTTTTATCTTTATCATTCGTCCTTTTTAAGAATTCTCTTCTTCCAAGTTCTATCGCGCATTCCACATTGAATATACTTATTCTATTATTTTGAGTTTTAGAGGTTTATTACGATATAATGTTTAAATGTATTGAAAGATAAATAAAAACATATATTTAATAAATCTTATAAAGATAAATATAATTAAGTTAAACCTTTTAATATAAAATATCTAATAATATAATTAAAAATTATAACCAGTTATCAATTTGGGTTAAACATTTTGGCGAGCTACGATTATACTTGGAAAATCATGATGTTAGGTGATGCAGCCGTTGGGAAAACATCTCTTACCATTAGATATATCTCCGGTTTCTTCCTAGAAGACCTAAAATTAACAATTGGAGTAGATTTTTATTCTAAGACCACAAATTTCAATAAAAAAAAAGTGAAATTACAAATATGGGATTTTGGAGGAGAAGAACGATTTAGATTTCTCCTTCATCAATATTGTAAGGGCGCAAACGCCGCATTTTTCTTATACGACATAACAAGTCGTCTTTCACTAGACCATTTACCAGATTGGACTCAGCTCATTAGAGAATATGCAGGAGATATTCCCATTATGCTGATTGGTTCTAAAGTTGATTTGAAAGAGTTTAGGGCTGTTTCGAGAGACGAAGGGATTTTGGCCGCTAAGAAATATAATTTATCTTCTTTTATAGAATTATCCTCTAAAACGGGCCAAAATGTTGAGAAGGCCTTCAATGTAATTACTGAGGACCTTTTTGAAAAATACACACCAAACTTAGTAAAATAAATATTTTAGTTTCTCATAAAAAGAAATTAGAAATTACTTCTGAAAAATCTAATTTACTCAAGTTTAATCTGCTAAGTGCCAAATTAGCATTTTATCTGCTCCTCTATTATTCCACGCATAATACGGTATTGCTGTAAAATTTTTGCCGCCTGAGACCTTTCCGACAATAATATTAACGCCCTCCAACATCTCTGGTTGGCATTTAACAGTTAAATCCTGATCCTTTTTTAAAATTGTTGTAAAAATATCGAGATTCTTATTATCTTTTTGTTCTACACAATAAATTAAGGGACCATTAGATATCGCTACTCTACCCCTATTGTTCTTGATTCTTTGATCGCTTTCAACAAAATTTGCCTTCATTTTAAATTTTATATCTAAACAATCGTTATCTAACCAGTTTCTCATAATTTCCACGTATTTCCCGTTAGATAGGTTATCATAATATTGTACAGCGTTAATTCTTAACTCGGTTTCGATGCTCCACTTCGGAATTCTAAGGAATATTGAGAATTTTTGACTTTTACTTAAATTAAGTAAAATTTTTACATCCCCCTTCCATGGAAATCCAGACTCTCGCTATATATTGTAAAATAAAAAAAATTATTTAGTTGTAAAGAAAGCTATAAATCCAAAAATTAGGCCGTTAATCTTATTTAAACCTTCTCTGAATTTATATGTGAGAAATAAAATATTTTTTTTAAGAATTAAGTTAATCATCAAAAAAAGAATCTATAACATTGATTTATATATGATGTTCTATATAATAGAAGTTTCCCTAATTTAAGAATATAATCTTTCTTTAAAGAGGAAGAAATTAAAAAATTTAAAGTTGGACACGATTAAATCTTATTTCAGAAAGGAATATATGCTATTATGCCAA
>Ga0209978_10000050_pt1 | contig 35256 bp, 50 predicted proteins | sample BentaG_FD_182805 | JGI IMG/M metagenome (GOLD analysis project Ga0209978, IMG submission 182805) | Deep subsurface microbial communities from South Atlantic Ocean to uncover new lineages of life (NeLLi) - Benguela_00093 metaG (SPAdes)... | ecosystem: Environmental > Aquatic > Marine > Oceanic >... | reverse complement strand
GGAAAATGGAAGCCAGATGATGTAGTAAAAGTAATCGAAAAACACAAGATCCTAAACTCACCTAATTTCGTCACTATAAGAAATATTAGCCAAACAATAATGGATGGGTACTTAGCAAAACATGAAACCATTGAAATAAATCTCAATGAAATCGTAGCAATTTGCAAAGGAAGCTGCCCCGGGTTCTACTCCTTTGACATCGCTGATCAAGTAGCATCCTGTCTCTCGAGGAGGGGAATAAAGGTTTGGCGTTAGGTGTCAGACTTCACCTAGAACGCTTCAAGAAGTGGTTGAACAGTGAGTGGGTCTGCATAAGGTGTGGTAGACCCTTCCACCTCTACTGCTTTGGTTATGGATCCATAATCTGCTATGATTGCTACAAGGGAGAACAACCTTGGAGGTGGCCCGCATGAAGGAGGACCCCAATGATTGCCCTTACTGCCACTGTTTCAAAAATCCCAAAGTCCACCGGATTTGCCTAGCTTGCGGGAGGCCTCTAAGGTGATCTCCCATGCCTGGAGGCAGCACAGGGTCCAGGTACGAGCCAAGGAACTCCTCGAGGAGCATCCACCTAGGCAAATGGTACCATTTGGAATCATGGTTAGAGCTGTCATTGCCACCCGCAGGGAGATGAACCGCATCAAAAGGAGCAGGTACCGATGAAGTACATGAAGTTCCTACAAGTCCCTGACTTCAAACAATCTAAAGCAGATGTTTACACCGATGTTGAGGTTCCCACTGGATGCACTAAGGAACGAGCTATGGAGATTCATGCAGTAGAGCTCTTCTGGGTTCCAGCCTCTTTCTTCAATGGTTCCTGGGTTGAGATGACCTTGCAGACCAAGAAAGGTCAGCAAATAGGAGGCATATCAAACGAGTCTGTTCTTGCTCATTGGGAGGCCATGTGCAGGTTCGCCACTCATGGAGGTGGCTGGCAGATCATAGGACCCATGAAACAGACGTTTAACCCCCCAATCCTATACGAAGGCGAATTACTCTATGTGGCCCTAAACAGTCGTAAGACAGACGTAGAGAATGCAGGGAACGCCAGAATCCACTACACGAGGGTACCAAAATGAACGGAGAAGAACTACTGCAAGAGATAAGAAATTCCGTGAAGCCCAGACCCAAACCAGCCATCCTACTCTCAGGGGGTCTCGACAGCACCATACTTCTCCACCACCTCAAGGAGAAAACGAAGGAGGAGATCTACACCTACACCATCGACCTCGAGGAGAACGACTTTGAATACGGCACCCTCGTGGCCGAACACTACGAAACCACCCATAAGAATGTTGAGATAAAGGACATTCTCCCCACCTTCGCCAAGCTACAGGCCCACATGGACAGGCCAAGGTGGAATCTCTGGCCCTACTGGGGGTATCATGTAGCATGGGAGGATAATAGGGATACCGTCTACATTGGGGAGGGTATGGATGAACACTTTGGAGGATACTGGTACAAACCAGACCAAACCTATCAGGAATACTGGGCTAGTGTCCTAGCATGGAGCATTCCTACCCACACCCAGATCGCCTACCTCTTCGGCCTCTCCCTAGAGACCCCCTTCCTACGCCTAGACATAAGACATACAAGACCCTTCTGGGATGAAAAAAACCATAACAAAACCCTCCTACGCCACATCTACAAAGACATACTCCCCGACTTCGTAATAGAACGCAAGAAAAACCCAGGGAGAATAGACTTCTGCCAGATCTGGGAAGAGGAGGTATCCCCCCACATCCCTGGTCCCAAACCCCAGAACAGAGTCGAATCCTACGACATAATAACCAAATGGACGATGAAAAAATGGCTGGAAACACATTAAGCATTCTCCACTGGGAACACATGGGGGTTGGCGTAGTTCTAAGCCAAGCCCTAAACCAGATAGGCATGAAAAGCAGAGTCATTTCAAGGTGTCCTCACCCTTTCGGCTTCAAAGCCGACTATATTTTTCCTTATAGACGCATACTAAATACCAAAACCGATTGGGTTTCAATCAAGAGAAACAGGCTATCGAAATTAAATATTTTTCACAATCATTCAAACTATAAGGTATCAAAAAAACTCTCTAAGTATTGGAAGGGGCGTTTTGTCCAGCACTATCATGATCCAAAGACAGAGAAGCCAATATATGATACGCCCAGCTTCGTATCTGTCCCTGCCCTCCTCGACATAATCCCCGATTCCACCTGGATTCCCTTTCCCGTAAATAGGAACAAGTTTGCACGCACGCGCGCGCAGAATGATAAACTAACTGTAGGCTTCTGCGCCCAAGAAATAGACCCTCACAAGAAAGCCCTGATTCCACACAGGGAACTAACGAAGCTCGTAGATGAGGAAGATGAAATAGTCCTCCACCCACTGAAAGAGATAATTCACCACAATAAGATGTACAACTACTATTCAAAACTAGATGTCTGGGTTGACCGGATAATAGACGATGACGAAAAAGGATTCTACGGTTTTGCTGCCTCAGAATGTGCCATGATGGGGATCCCCATAATAACGAAAATCGATGAACAAACACTGACCCACATCGATTCTTGTCCCTTCATCAACATATCCGACAGAAGCAAACTAGCCACAGAACTCAGGTTTCTTGCAGAAGACGAGAAACAGAGAAGAGACCTTAGCAGGAAAACCAGAGACTACGCCCTCAAAACCCACGATTCATTAAACGTAGCCAGAAAATGCCTAGAAGTCTACAGGGAGTTGAAACTATGAACCTCCTGAAAAGGCTTCAACGAAGATACTACACAAAAAAAGCCGTAAAACTCTACAGGAATCAAAGCATCAAAGCCATCCCCACACAACTCGGACTCTGCCTGACCCACCTGTGCAACATCAAATGTAAGATCTGCATGAGGGAAACATTCAAACCACCCAAGGGGCAGATAACCCTACCCCAGATAAAGACGCTCATGCCCCGAATGCCCTACATCTCAGGGGTCTGCATAATGGGTCTCTGCGAACCACTCCTAAACCCAGAGGCCCCTAGAATAATCCAATGGCTAGGGGAAGGCAAATACGGTCTCAGCCTAACTACAAATGGCATGGTTGACATCAACCAAGAGATCCTTGAATCCCTCCAGTACCTTGATGACCTGTGTCTCAGCATAGACTCCCCTGACCCAGAGACAATGAGAATCCAGAGGGGAGGAGCAGACCTAGACAGAATAATGAAGAACATGGATAAGGTTCTCGAATACAAGCGAGATCACGGTCTAGGAGCGTATGACAATCCTCCCATTCACATCAATGCGGTAATGACCAGTGAAACCTTCCTCCAGGTTCCTGAGTTAATAGAGTTCTTTGAACCCTATGCCAAGGAGCTCACGTATCTCATGGTTGATCCCGTCACCCGACCAGACTACAGCCTAAACACGCCCTTCACCCTCGACACCAAAGAAAAGACTCGCCTACCTGAATACCGGAAACTTGCCAGAGAATCCCCTTTGAAAGTAGTGGGATTTGACTGGATGTTTGAAGGCAGCAGAGAATGGGGTCGATGCTTCCTATCATGGACTGGGATGTTCGTACATCCAAACGGAGATGCGTATTTCTGCTATGACTACAAGTACACTCTTGGAAACATATTCACAGAGAACCCCCTAGACGTTTGGAATAGCCCCAAAGCACTAGATTTCAGGCGTAAACTCCTCTCCCCAGAACCACCCATAGAACAATGCCACTTCTGCAACTTCGCAAGGAAAGGATGGCAGCTAGAAGGCGACTACAGCAAAAACAAGGAGGACACCATACGTTGAATCCGGCTGACTTCTTCAGAAACCAGAGAATCGCAATAATAGGGGGAACAGGTAGCTTTGGAAACCAGATAATCCAAACACTCACCGAATACCCCATGAAATCCATTCTAGTCTTCAGCCGTGACGAGGAAAAACAACTAGAGATGAGAAGGGCGTTAGATGACCCTCGAATCCAATACACAATCGGAAACGTGAGAGACTACGATTCACTTCACGAGGCCACAGCAGGGATAGACTACCTATTCCACGCAGCAGCATTAAAGATAATTACCACCTGTGAGGAACACCCCCTCGAAGCCATAAAGACCAACCTTCTCGGCACGATAAACGTAAGAAACGCCTGTTTGAAGCAAGGGGTAAAAAAAGCCATCTTCATAAACACCGACAAGGCAGTAAAGCCCGTCAACACCTACGGCATGACCAAAGCCCTAGCGGGGAAAGTCTGGATCTCCCTTGGTGGCCTCACTCGCTTCATCGTAGTACGCTATGGGAATGTGATACGATCAAGGGGTTCCGTGATACCTTTCTTCGAGAGACTACACCAGGAAAACAAGCCATTCCCCATAACCCACTCAGACATGACCCGATTCCTAATCACCCTTCCCCAAGCCGTCAAACTCGTATTAACTGCAACCATGCAAGGGAAACACGGAGACATCTACATCCCCAAGATCTCAGCCTGCAACATCACAGACCTAGCCTACGCCATAGGAGGAGAGGGATACCCCACAGAGATCTTAGGCATACGCCCTGGCGAGAAGATAAACGAGGTTCTAATCCATGAGGAAGAAATCAACAGAGTACAGGAACAGGAAGATCTATACATAATCGCCCAGCACAACCCCCACACCCCACTAACGCAGGAGTACACCAGCACCACAACGAAACAACTCACCATAGCTGAGATCAAAAACCTGTTGCGGAGGGCATGATCTTGGCACTAATGGTTACGGGTGGAACTGGAAGACTTGGAAAACAGTTGAAACCCCACTTCCCCCAAGGACTGTTCCCGACCCATGAGGAACTACCCGTACAATCATGGCCCCAAGTCAAAGAATATGTCAAAGAAAACCACGTAGAAACCATCATCCACTGTGCAGCACTAACAAGCGTACCCTACTGTGAAGACCACCAAGAAGAAGCCTACTGCGTGAATGTGGCTGGCACGAAAAACCTACTCGATACAAATCCAAGGTACTTCATCTTAATAAGCACAGCCTGTGTCTTCCCGGGTGACAACCTAGACAAATTCTACTCCGAGTCAGACATACCCTACCCCAAGAACTTCTACGCCCTAACCAAACTACTAGCAGAACAAGAGGCAAGCCACACTAAATATGACACACTCATAATAAGAACCAACTTCATAGAAAGAGGCCCTTGGCCCTACCCCAAAGCATTCACAGATAGATATGCCACATACCTCTACTCCGATCAAGCAGCTAAGGCAATAGCTGACACCGTAAAACATAGAGAAATAGGGCTGATTCATGTCTGCGGTGACGAAAAACTATCGATGTTCGAGTTTGCACGGATAATGGATCCATTAGTAGAGCCGATGACCCTTAGCGAATACAGAAACCCCCCCCTCCTCACAAGAAACATGGCTCTAACCTCAGAGAGAATATTGACCTTCCCATTCAGGTGTGAACAATGAAAATAGCCCACGTACTCAACATGGCGAACAACGGCTACCACATGGTTAAAGCCCTACGCAGAAACGGTGTGAACGCAGATCTGATCATAAGCTCCTCAGACTTCGGGATGGCACTACCTATATGGGAGGAGAACGAGATTGAGGAGGATCCCTACAAGGTTCCCTTTCATAAACTCATAGAGAAATATGAACTGCCCCCATTCGTAAAAGTATGGTCTGAGCCAGCATTCACACGCCCAGGAGAAGCCCCCACTAGAACCCCTAAATGGCTGAAGATACTAGGAAAATACCCTTTAACAGTCCCAGATCTATACAATATCTCAAAGAAATACGACTTGCTACATTTACACCCACCCTCTTCTATCTTCCTCTACCATCTGAACAAGCCCAAGATAATCCATGAGTCTGGCTGGATAAGAAAAATAATGACAATCAACGGGGCTACAGAGAGAATGGGGCGAAGAAGCTATGAACAAGCCGAAGTCGTTGTATGGACAAATCCTGACACATACCCACTCCTAGAACCCTTAGACATTAAATGCTTAGAGTTTGTACCCTTCATAATAGACCCAGATAGATACAAGCCAATGAAAACCGAAAAAAAGGAGGAACTATTGTTTTTCCACCCCGCACGACAGGTATGGGATGTAAAAGGAAATGATAGACTCCTTAAGGCCTTCGCAAAATTCATACATTCAGGGTATAATGCAAAACTACGCTTAATCGACTGGGGCTTTGAGGAAGATGTTCAACTTGCAAAAGCCCTCATCTCCAAAGAGAACATAGACAAATACATTGAGTGGAAGCCTCCATACTCTAAACCCGCTCTCATAAGGGCCTACAACGAGTCCACCGCAGTATTCGATCAATTCATACTAGGTAGCGGAGGGACAACATGCTTTGAATCAATGTCCTGTGAGGCTCCACTTGTCATCTATCTGAACCATTGGAATGAAAAATGCTTTGGGGAAATGCCCCCCTCGATTAACGCCTCAACAGTTGAGGAAATCTACAATGCGATGGTAGATCTCACCGATCCAAAACTACAAAGGAAAATAGGGGCTGCTGGAAGGAACTTCACATTAAAACACAATCACCCAGACAGGATAGCCAAGCAACTGATGAAAATCTACGAGGAGGTCTTGATGTGATCAAGAAGCCAAGCAGAAAAACTAGCAGAAAATTCTTTGGAGTTGCAGAATATTTCCTTGTCATTTTTGCCCTTAGATTCATTCCAGTCATGGCTTTGATATCAAACGAGACACGAATGAAAATCCTCTACATGGGATACAAAATATTTGGGGGAGAAACAACATGATCATAAAACTACTACTCCGAAGCTGGTTTTACTTCCAGAAGGGATATAGTACATACCTTGCATTACCAATCGGATTATTCAGCATTTCCACAACCATCTACTACCTAGCAATCAAAAGCATCCCATACCTTACAAGAATATTCCCCAATTTTAGCAGCTTCATACTAATCTTTCCCTTGATCTATCCTATAGGCGTAATCTTAGGATGGGGGCATTACAGAAAAACCAAAGTATTCCAAACAGAACAGGAAATAATCGTTCAATCTAGCCAATACACGACAACCAGAATCACACCTCTATCTCTACTTGTTTGGACCGTTCACAAAGCACAGGCCGAACAGCTAGGGCTTCACGAAGTAGCAGCACAGATGGATGAGATAATCAAAAGGAGTCGCCCACGATGAGAATTTGTGTGACGGGCGGTGTTGGATTTATCGGAAGCCACCTAGTAGAACGGCTAGTATCTGAAGGGAACAAGGTCACAGTAGTTGACGATCTAAGTAATGGTACCATAAACAACTTGTCCAGAGTTCAACAAAAAATAACCTTCCTCAGAAGAGATGTATCCCACCCCTTCTACAAGGAGTTCCCCCAATCCACCAAGGCAGATGTGATATTCCACCTAGCCTGTTTCCCTCGAAGCATGAGCTTTGAGAACCCAACCCGAGATGTAGAAGTCAACGTAAACGGGATGATCAACGTTCTAGAGCTTGCCAGAAAAACAGGGGCAAAGGTGATCTTTAGTAGCAATAGTGGAATCTATGATACCTCAAAGCTCCCCATAAACGAAGAGGCAGAGGACACCCCCCAAACCCCGTATGATCTCAACAAGCTAACCGCAGAACGATACCTCAAACTCTACAACGAAACATACGGAGTACCCTACACCATATTCAGGTTCGCCACAGTCTACGGACCCCGACAGAAGACAAGCCCAGAATGGAAACCTGTGGTAATCGAGTTCATAGACAAACTATCCAAGGGACAGGCCCCTACAATCTACTGGGACGGAGAACAGACCAGGGACTTTATCAACGTAAGGGACATAGTAAACGCCCTAGTTCTCGCCATAGACTCCAAGGAAGCCATAGGCGAAACCATGATCTTAGGTTCAGGAACGGAAACTAGCATCAACCAGCTATACAAAATAATCAGCAACCATCTAGGGATCAACATAGAACCGAAACGAGGCCCCAAAGCTCTGGGCGATATCGCCCGCATGAGGTACGACTGTTCACGAGCTCATAGGATCCTAGGTTGGAAGCCCAAGGTATCCATAGAGAAGGGAGTGGCTGAACTTGCTAAGTAAACAGAAAAAGACATTGGAATCCTTTGATTATCAGTGGGAAAAACTTAGCGAGGCTCCTTATCTGCTCTCAGATGAGAAATGGAGGGAAAACGTATCAGACTACATTCTCGATGAACTTGAACTTACCAAGGAAGAAATAGGTGGAAAGCGGGTATTGGATGCTGGCTGTGGAAATGGGAGATGGGCATACGGGTTCTTAAAGCTAGGTTGCGAGACACATGGGTTTGATCCATCCGAACACGGAGTCAAATATGCGAGAACCCACGTTCAGAACGGATATTTCAACGTATCCAATGTTCTCAACTATCAGAGCCTACTAGATCTGTACCTTGAGAACAGCTTTGACATTGTGTGGTGTTGGGGTGTTCTCCATCATACAAGTGATCCAGAACTAGGATTCAGGAATTTAACCAAGTTTATGAAACCATCTGGGCTGATACATCTATACCTATACGGGAGTAAAAGCAGGTGGAACTCACTCTTTAGATTCATCTTCAACATATTTCCATTCAAGATACGAATATATCTGTCAAAAATCTTATCAAAAATAAATAAATCTTCAATACATGGCAATTTTGACGCTTTCAGCCCCCCAATAGCAAGCAACCACACAGAAGCAGAAGTTAAACACTGGTTTGAAGAGAATGGACTTACATTCAAAAGGGTTCGTCCAAAATGGGCTTTTCACAGCACAGATCTATTTGTGACTGGTTTTCGACCTTCCATACCAAAGGCAAAATCTGAGGAGGAAAGTGCGACATGAACTATATTCTTTTTTCTAGATTATCTATAGTAGTTATAGCAGAGACATACTTAATCTTGGCAAATCTGGAAGCAAGAGTGTTCAATACAAAGTATTTCTCAGAAGCAAATGGGCTATGGAGAAGATTTGATAAAAAGGGGCCATTCTGGACAATAATATCTCTATTTATCCATATAATCATAGTATTTGGAGCCTTCCTTATTTACTACCAAAATCAATACGCAATCGGTGTACTCTCAGGGTGCATCATACTCAACGCAACGTTTGACAGAATTACAATAAAACAACATCATAGATGCCTCAAATCAAACTGTGAAAACCTTCCCAATCAACTTGAATGCGTAAAATGTAGGAGGGGGCAATAGACGAGATTCCAAGTTACAGCATTCTGCGAAAAAGACGAACAAGGAGATCAGACATGACAGAAACTCCGACAATCCTTGATGCAACTGCTGGTAATCGCCATATCTGGACAAAAAAGTATCCTCGAGGCGTAGTATTTCTTGATATAGAGCCCAATCTCCGTATTTCTCCAGATGTCATTGGTGATTTCACCAATATGACAATGTTTGAAGATGAATCTTTCAATCTTGTAATCTTTGATCCACCATTTGCGAAGTGTGGCGATATGCACAATAGACCAGATGAAAAATATGGTAGCTATTGGGGATCCATAGACTCAACCTTTCATTTCTTGAGGTTGGTCAATGGTGGTTTAAAAGAAATCTATCGGGTACTTAGACCCAATGGCTTCATGTATCTCAAGTTCAATGATATTCACTTTTCACTAGAGAAGTTATTGCTAATTTTAAAGACCCATTTCAATGAGTTAATTCGTACAAGTAGAAAATCCCAAAGTGGAAAAGGGAACGAATCAGCTACTTATTGGATTCTTTTTCAGAAAAAGTCGGAGATTGCGACAAACTCTTCAAAGGAGGGTCAGACTTGACCGAATCTCCGACAATTTTAGATGCCAAACCCGCTGCAAAGATTCTTGATGCTACTGCAGCAAATAGACGCATCTGGGACGTCCGAGAAAGTCCCAATATAATCTGGTTGGACATAGAACCTGAACTAGAGATTACCCCAGACATTATAATAGACTGTACTAAAACGGACTTCCCCGATAATTACTTTTTCACCATATTCTTTGATCCTCCACATCAATGGGGCGATAAAACGGCAGACCAAATCTACACTTGTCGAAATAAAAAAGAACATGATGCTTTCATGAAGAAGTGGGGATTCAAACAATTCAAAAAAGTACCAACTTATTATGGAACCGATAAATACAAAACTAGAACACAACTCCTATCCTTTATTCATAAGGCCCAAAAGGAATTTTATCGTATTCTATCCATAAACGGAATGCTCTGGGTCAAATGGTGTGACGCTAGAATCCCACTGGGCAAGATTCTCCCATTTTTCAAAGATTGGCATGAGATGATGAGATTAGAGATTGGTAGCAAGAAACAGACGCTATCTGAATCTCAGACATATTGGATCCTATTTATGAAAGACCCAAACCCCATGAAAACCCTTGATCTTGCAGATTATATGACAAAAGACGCACAGGAGGGCGATACTTGATTGACTTCATCGACCCCTTCTCAGGAGTCGGAGGATTCCGACTTGGGCTTTCCCGATCGGGAAAATTCCGATGCGTTTGGTCCTGTGATAATAATCGATACGCAAACGAGATCTACACCAAGCATTTCGGAGAAGAAAACCACCATCCAGGTGACATTGAAGGAGTCAATACAGAGGATATTCCCGACTTCGATCTCCTTTGTGCTGGATTTCCTTGCCAAGCATTTTCAGTTGCCGGCAAGAGGAAGGGTTTCCAAGACACTCGTGGAACGCTTTTCTTCGAGATATGCAGAATTGCGAGGGCTAAAAGACCTTCACTGTTACTCCTCGAAAATGTTAAAGGACTCCTTAGCCATGACGAAGGAAGAACTTTCACGATCATCCTTCAATCGCTGGATGAACTGGGGTACTGGCTCGAGTGGCAAGTTCTTAACAGCAAATATTTTGGGGTTCCCCAGAATCGGCAAAGAGTGTTCATTATCGGACATCTTAGAGAAGGAAGTACCAGACCGCTATTTCCTATCTCCCAAGTTCACCAAGACGATTCTCAGGGAATTAAAACTGAATCGTGGGGGCAAATTGGTGCTACCCTCTCTGGAAAAAGTGCTGGAGGGCAAAACGCAAGAGGGAACTATGTCTTGACTCCTCGTAATATTTCAACAGCTTTAGATGCAAATTACTGGAAAGGGCCAGACAAACATGATGCAAGGACAGTTATTATCGATTATTTGAATCGTTCAATAAGAGAAGATGAAATATTTAATACCTTAAAAACAAGCCAAGGCAGCCCTTCCTCTTGTCCTTCAATTCTTGATGGTTTCAAAATTAGACGTCTAACCCCCATTGAATGTGAAAGGCTTCAAGGTTTTCCTGATCAGTGGACTGAGGGAATCAGTGACACTCAACGCTACAGACTTCTTGGGAATGCTGTAACCGTCAATGTGATTGAGTTCCTTGGCGAGCTCATAAAGTCGTCATTTACGAACAAAGATGATCAAGATGAATGAACTTCGAGAATACATCAAGAAAAATGCCCCATGTCCATACAACCAAGTGAAAGAAGCCCTAAGTCGAAATTCCAGTGAACTCAAGCATCAAATGATGATGCTCATCGATGAGGGGTTAATTAATGTCTTTCCCGCAGAAGGGGAACTCCATGTTTTCCTAGTCCCTAACAGAGGGCGACAATAATGGTTCGTAGCTCATCGAAAAACTTAGGCGACTATGAGGAGCCACTGATGATTAAAATTAGTGAACACTTTCAAGAATTAGGATTTCAGACTCATCCCCACTCATCCTTGAATTTCGCATGGGGTGGGATGGTTTCAGACGTCGATGTTCTCATGGTTAAAGACTCTCTCTTACATGGCGTGGAAATAAAATCAAAAAAAGACAATGTAAAACGAGCAAAAAAACAGATTGAACGACTATCCCACTATGTTGATTACTGCTATTTAGCAGTTGAAAAAATGCCTAAAAGATTGGTTGAGAATGCGGGGTTGATAGTTGTTGATGATTGGGGCGTTAAAATAATCAAAGAAGCCCCTTTAGTGGATGGATTTGATAAAAGAACCTTCAGAACTTTAAAGCGAACATGCTTCACCAAGATATTCAATACAACAAGATATGGTAACAAACACGATGTAGTTGATTATATCTGGGCTATTTATTCAACGGATAAATTAAAATCTCTTTTTCGTAGAATCTTACTCTGTTCTGAAAAAGATTGTTCAAATTGCCCTCTTGGATTAATGTACGATTCTCAAATTGTGCAGCGTTCATTACTAAAGGAGACAGAAAAATGAAGAGAATACATTGTCCTCGATGTGGGCGTTTCTCAAGTCGCACAGCATATTTTAATTATAATTTGTGTGATCTATGTGCTGCTGATAAATTATTCAGTGACTATATTGAGAACCCAAGTACTAAAGAAGACTACAATTTCTTAGTTAATCGCCTAGCTGAAGAGGGCATGAAAAACCTTGGGGAGAATGAACTTGATGCTTATAGGAACGCAAAAAGAATCACAAAGGATACAATGACGCTTTATCTAAAGGTTCGGTCAGATTCCCTGAATAGAGGAGAATCAACGGAAAAAGCGGATAATGCTGGAATCAAAGCTATTCAAATTGTGACTGATTTTCTAGGAATGATCTCTAGTCGCAAATCTACAGTTTCTACGACAAAGGAGACTCAGCAATGACAAGTCGGATGTTTCCCTTCATAACTAAGACATGGAGCCCCATTGCTGGGGGCTTCAGTATTGAGAAGGACAAGATCTACGCATGTCCTTACCGTTGCCAATACTGTTGGGCTAATTTACTCATAAACAAGTTCCCGAAGGGGAACCTTGGAAAGAAGTACACAGGTTCCTACCGAATCCACAAGCCAGCTATGGATCCTTGGTTCAAGACTGATGATTTCGTCTTCGTACAGTGTATGTCCGACATCGGCGCACCAGGAATCCCTCAGGCAGTTATTATCGATGTCTTTGAGGCTATCAAATTCTACGAGGCGAAGGGTACTCGATTCCTGTTGCTGACCAAGAATCCGAAGTTTTATCGAGACTGGTGTGAGCACATCCCAGAGGAGACAATCCTAGGCGCAACCATAGAAACGGACCAGCCCATCAGCTTTGACATATCCCTAGCCCCCGAGCCTTATCGTAGAATCCTCAAGATGGAGTGGTGCGCTGACAACCTGCCCAATGACCGATTTATCTGTGTCGAACCCATCATGAAGATGAGCCCTGACTTCGAGAGGGACATCATGAAGACTAGACCCAAGTTCATGGCCGTGGGCTACGACAATTATAATAATAAACTACCAGAACCCAGCCTAGAGCGTACAGAGATCCTCATCAAGGAGTTTGAAGCTCAGGGCGTCAAGGTATTCAGAAAGACATTGCGTGATCCTTTGCCATCTATGCAATCTCAACTCAGTGAGAACAGGAGGGGCTCACAGTCCGATCTGCCCTCAGTTCCAAAGAGAAGAGGAGGTGAAAGAAATTAGTATTTGACTGGGAGATCCCCGAAAAACTCTTTAAATATGATAAAATGACCTTACGAGAGATCATTGAACTATACGATGAAAGTCGTGATATAGAAACAGACACTGTAAAACCGCCATACTTTGAAATTCCTGAATATTTGGCTTACATATTCAAGGTTCTACCAAAAGATGTAGCAAATGCTTGTATAACCAAAGAATTGACCACCATATACAAACGACTAGATGAACTTGAGGCAATCACTAAAAAGCACCGACACAAGACTTTTGGGGGTCTCTATACGGAGAAACCAGCATGGTAATTGAACACGAGTTTTCGCCTTTAACTAGGCGATTCTGGCGACAGGCCACTTGGTTTGAAAACTTTGCTAATCTGATTCGATCCTCTCCCAATTTATTTAAAGATTCACAAGGTTTAGCTGAAATATGTGAGGGATTTGTTGATGTTTGCGAGCAACTAGGAGAAGTAGCCCAAAAGGAGTACGAAGAGCGCAGTTCAATACGAGAGGCGTAAACTAATCTCAAGTACGAACTTTATAGAAATACGGACACTCAGGAAACTTCATTATTGAGCATGACTTTTCCACGCAAACCCCATTGTCAAGACGGCATTTATATTGTATCACGTTTTTCTCCATCCACACATTGTATGATACTTCGATTCCCTGAACTTTATACAATAAGGGCTATTCTTGCTCTTGTGTCTACAACGCTCACAAGGATCATACATCTTTTATTTCTCCGTAGACTGAGTGTTCTTCGTCTTTAGACGGCAATTAGGACAGGTCACGAATTGTAGCTTGCTCTTGGTCTCCCAGGAGTAACCACATTTATGACAGGTGATCATTATGAATCATTCTCCTGTTTTTATGTAGTCTCCACACGTGGTAACGTGCATCTTATTCTTAGGGAGATATTCTGGTTCAGAGGGGCATTGAAAATAGATGTTACAAGTCTGGCATAACCCCGTTTTCCTCTTTTTTTCCTCTCTCCTCCATTCAATGAATCCCTCCCAGAACTCCCGATGCTCTATGTTTATCATTTACTCATTCCTCCATTTACTTATCATTCTACTGACTCTTGCTACTTCATTCGCATGAGCAGTTTCCCCTTCCTCTTGGAACGCACCGTATAGCTCTAAAAGAGCTATTTCTGCGCTCTCCAACTTTCTCCCAAGTTCTCCCATCCGTTTTCCCTATAACTACTACTACCACCACTATCATATAAAGGTAGTGGTAGTAGTAGCTCAGAATTTAACTTTAAAGGCGTAAGTGTTTTACAAACCATAGTATATTTTATATAATAGTGTGTGAAATAGGTTTAAATGAGGGTTGCGATGAGTGACATACTAAGGCCAACAAACGTGGTGGCTCTCGACATTCTAAGGGTACTCCTCAACGGTCAGGTAATGACCCCGAGACGAATCGCTAGAACTCTTGATGTCAATCCCCAAGATGTTCGGAATGCCCTGGTTCATCTGAAAACTTTGAAGATGGTGAACAATATTCATTACGGTGAATATACAATAACAGAGCTTGGTAAAGACCACTTGGAACACATATCGCAACCCTCAACAGATCAGACTTCAAGGAGACAGACGCAATGAGAACTGAAGAGGAAATTCGGAAGATGCTCAAGACGGCAATTAAGCATCCTGAGCGTTTCCAGGGTGATGCTCGGGTTACAATACAAGCTCTTAGATGGGTATTAGGTGAACTTCCGATTTCAAGGGGGACTGAGCAATGAGAGAAAACCTTGATATGATTCCTACTGAGTTTTTCCATAGAAAACTGCCAGATGATTGGCCCCAAGATTCTGTTTTATACCTTCTTGATGCGGAATATTTTGATTCAGATGTAATTAATCTAAATATTTTAGGAGAAGAGAATGAATATCAAATTCAATTTCTCCTCAGTAAATTCCTTCAACTTCTTAAGGAACGAGGTATCCCATTGCAGGCTTCGGGAGGAAAGGACTAATGAATCCCTTAAAGAATCCATATACAAGAAGATTAGGTATGGGATTTTTTGTAGCTGCTTTGATGAGGTTAACAGATCTAGTTTCCAATGTATTTGAAGGAACTACAATTATGATCCTTGTAGTTATTCTCTTTTATGTTGTAAATCCTCTGAGTTCAGGAGAGAATACGCAATGAGCAAGGTCATAGCCCGAAAATTAGCTGAGGGGGTTCTTGAAAAAGGAAAAACTATTGAGGCCATTAGAAATCATACGAGTAATTTTCAATATGCTTGGATAACGACAGATGAAATTGGCGACTGGTATGGAGAATTACAGAAAATACTTCGTGATTCTACGCCAAAGGTGAATAAAAATGTATGAGAAGTGCGATCTATTTGTGACTGGGATGGGATCATTAATCATTTGGTATGGGCTTGTTGATGGAGAGTTAATGGGAATTGTTATGGGTTTGATACTTATATTTCTTGGATTTCCATTGACTAAATATCTTCGTGGTTCTGCATCATTGGAGACAGAAGAATGACCTGGGGAAAAGCCAGAAAAAAACCAATTGAGGTTCAATTCCGTGTGGTTCAACCAAAAACCCACATCAGAACATTAGGTCTGACAAAAGAAGAGATATGGGGCGAAGTCCTAGACACAGGACATGAGGGAAGTATCGTTTTTGCATACCCAGATAAAGACTTCATAATTAAAGATGAGGAAGGAGAGTACCCCATCAAAAAGGAGCTTTTCTACAAAACCTATGATGTATTGCAGGATCCTAATCAAAAGGAGACAAAGCAATGACAACCGAATGTTATTTTGGAGATCTACCTGAAAAGTTTAAGGCAGAGATAGAGCGAAAGCTGAAAAGACTAGATTCGCCAAGAGCAGGAGGTATATTTCCCCAAACCTTTGAAGATGGTATGCGATATGTATATTGTCAGATTCTTCAAGATATTAAGCGTGAAAAGGAATTTATTGAAGCCTATACTGAACTAAAGAAAATCCATTTTGATGAGGCTCATATCATTCAAGAACTGAGAAATAAACACTATCAACGTCATCTAGAGAACACAGATCGTAGTTCATCAAGAAGCCAGTAATTATATTTTTTACTATATATATTAATAATTTTTTATGGGTACACGTACTTAATTTTTAAATAGGTAAATACTAATAATTATTGTAATGGTAAGCACCAAGGCCAAACTTCTAAGTAAAAACCGGAAACTGGACATCCTCGGAGTTGTAGTATTTACTGCAATCCTAGCCTTTGGCGTAGGCCTACAGGCAGCCCAACCCTGGACAGGAACCCTCAACACCCTTTCAGATGGGTATATGGAGGTTGATAATCTCAATGTCACTTCTGAGGTCTACTGGAACTCGTTAAACCGGACAGATACCCTTGCCTATCCTGAGCAGGCTGCTTCGTACATCATATTCAAGTCGGGCAGTACATATCGTGCAAAAGACGGTTCAGATGGACAAATAGACTATAGTGGCACAGACGGAGGAACGGTATTTAGTTCAGTTCTCACGGCCTTGGATGGAGTTGGTGGTCAGATATTCTTCAAAAAGGGAATATTCGATCTTGGCACAACCAATTTCACACTGCCTTTTGGGGTTGAAATAATTGGAGAAAATAGACGATATACAATACTTCAATGGTCTGGCACAGGAACTATGTTCATCATAAAACCATCTGGAGGAAGTTGGAGTAACACAATAAGTAGTTTAAAGATGATTCATACTTCCCCAAGTTCCACCCCACGAGGGATCTTGTTAAATCAAAGCTATGGAACCATTTTAGAGCATCTTTGTATAGAAGACTTTGGAAAGGGAATTGACATTGATGCAACCGCAGAAAGAAACTTGTTATACGACATAGATATATTCTCGCCAAGAGATTATGGAATTAAGCTTCTTCAGTCTGCTGGTCTATCTGGATCATGCGCCTATAGTGAATTTATTAAAATCAACATAGCAGGAGGTGGGCATAGCCCCAACTATGGATTAAACTTTGATGTAGGAACTCACAACACCATATTAGGTCTGGAAGTGGGAAACGCAACCACCGCAATTAGAATCAACAATGATTTAACTTACATAAGCGGTGGAGGAGTAGAGGATTGCACAACAGGAATCGAGATTACAAGTAGTGCTGCCTTAACAAGAATTATTGGTTTTGGTTATCACCCAACCTCTGTAACTACACCCCTATCAGATAGTTCCTCAGACTCAATTATCATAGGCTATGGAGATTACACAGGAGGAACTACGTCAGTTCTAAGCATTGGTGGAGTAGATTTTTACAATCTAAACGGTACGGGAGGCATGGCCTTTGTAGGGTTTTCTTCAGAACTTGAGTCAAAAGATAATTATTGGTTGGTTGATGGTTCAGGAGATGAAACGGAAATAGAGGCTGCCCTTAATTTTGCCTTCACCCTAGGAGGAGGTATCGTTCTACTTGAACCTGGAACCTATAATGCTACGGTAACAATAGATGAAAACGATGTTAAGTTAGTGGGGAATGGGTGGGGTACAATTATCGATGGTGGCATAAGGGGCCACGCAATATCGGTAACAGGGAACAATGTCATGGTTGAGGATCTTCAATGCAAAACAACGGCAGGAGGAGGAAACGCCTATGATGCTTTAAGGATATCAGGAACTCACACCACAGCGTCAAAGGTGTATGTGAGTGAATCAGATTCTCAAGGAATTAACATATTGAACTCATGGACTATGATCGAACATTGTTTTGTTTATGATGCCGATGTATATGGCATAGTAACAGGTTCTGGAGGTGATAATAGTTCAATAATTGACAACCAAATAGATACCAGTGGCAACGATGGGATTCACATCCATGCCGATTCTGAGGACTGCCTTGTTGATGGGAACCGAATTACTGGTTGGACAGGAGAGGCTATTGATGATGACTCAGGAACTTCAACGGTTGGAGATAACGAAACCACCTAGTTGCGTTTAAAATAGGAAATGGGGGTTGAAGATGTTTGAAAGGTCGGGGATGAGAAAGAAACTAGACATCCTTGGCCTCGTGTTCTTTACCACCATTCTGGCCTTTAGCATAGGGTTACAGGTAGCCCAACCCTGGACAGGGACCCCAAACACCCTCTCAGATGGATACATGGAGGTCAATAACTTCAATGTCACCTCAGAGTTCTACTTGAATAGCGTCAACATCACGGATAGACTTGGAGGAACTTGGGATGTCAATATAACCGCACCTTGGCTTAATGCTACATCAGGACTTAGGGGAATAGGCGACATCGAACTTGAATCCGCTATCGGAACAAGCTACCTTCAGATGGACTCTTGTGACATTCTCATCACAACCTTGACTACAGGTGGGACGACCTATTTCTGCGGGCAGAATGGGACAAACGGAGTGCTGGAGACATATTATACTGGCGTGACGGGGTTCCAAGATATATTCAAGTGGGCAGTTGACTCCTTGAACCAGACTGGAGGCCATGTCATCATAAAGGAGATTGACGATTATCTAGCCTATCCGGGTTTAGGAATTCCCATTTTGGAAATAAACGTGTCGGGCCTTCCCTCAGACATTACTATTGAGGGATGGGGGATACACCAAAGCACAACGATTCGAATTAGGGGAACGGACGACCCTGATTACGGTGTGACGTTCGATGCAGGAGATGAACCGGGTGGTCAGTATGTGCGTTCGCCTCACTTAATCTTTAAGAACATCGAGTTCATCGTAAACCAGTGCTTCGGGGGATGGCTTTTTACAGATATCTTCGCAGAGTATCGCAACTGCCGAATGGTAAGTCGGAACGCAGATTCAGGTAACGGAAACGCATGGCGTCTAATTGGGGCTGGACCACGAGCACAGTTGAACGCATGGTCGGACATCACAATCGTTTGTGAACAGACAGGTAGCGTAGAAGAAAAGCCTTGGATGTTCTTCCTCCATGTGGAAGGTATCAGCATAAATAAGGTGTGGGCTTATACTAGTGGCGACAACATAGGCATCTTTCGTTTGACTCATCTTTTTATACAAGATTTAGTTTGGCTGGTATGGGGCGAAAACACGGATAACAACACGCTTTTCTTGATAGAAGCATCTAGATTTCCAAGAAGAGTTTACGTTAACGTGCTATCCGTCAGCATAAACGAACCTAGTTGCAGGAATATATCTGTGTTGCAGGCATTTGATGACCGGGCCTCTTGCCGAATTGATTATCTGCTATACAACATGGATAAGGCCGGATTCAGCGTCCCATTCAACAAGGCTTCAGCGCAATACGTAAGCGTGGGATATTCGGCACCACACGGCTCGCGCGCTGATGGTTACAACCAGACTGTCTATCCGTCTAACTTTTATGAGATTGAATACAGCCACGATAGCGCATGGAGTTCAGATAACAACGGGACAGGTGCTCGCACGGGCGATACCTTCTATACTTACATAAAAACTGGAGCGACTAACGATAGCGTTGCCACATCTTACGGGGAGGTCTATGGTCTCGCTTTAGAGGGACAGTCACGGTTCCAAATTGACTTTTCGAAGGAGTTCTGGTTTGAAGTTGTTCTATATCGACACTATTCTGATGTGGGTTCCATCGCAAGGGTTCAGTTAAAACAGGCAACTGCGTTTGGTTCCCTCGCTGCGGCGGGGCTTGGAATAGAGATAAGAGACCTTACAGTATACCTCGAAACCTATGGCACCGCTCTGGCAACGGTTAATTCAGGCTTCACAATGGTAGGAGTAAAAGAATATCATTTCCAAATCCGGCATATTCCGGGTCTTAACCGCACGGAGTTATACGTGGATGGAACATTATTGGCATTGCAGACGAACTCCACTTACATTCCCCGCTCGATTACAGGCGCAACTACAAATCTAGTTATCAGCGCAAAGAACGTTGACTCAGATGTGCACCTTGCGTTCGGAAACTTTGCATTCAAGGTGAGGCATAGATAATTAAATTATAGATTGAAGACTTTGATGCTAAATAGGACATGAGGACTAAAGATGGTTGAAAAGACGGATAAAAGGCGGATGCAAGTCCTACTACTCGCCCTTCTCTGTCTAGCCATCTCCCTTCAACCTATGGCCCTCACAGGCAGCACCTACGCGCGCGCGCGTGTGCGATAAATGTTTTTTTAAATAGGTAAATACTAATATTTATTGTAATGGCAAGCCTTAAGGCTAAACTTCTGCTTTTCATCCTCCTTCTCTCTTGCCTGTCGTCGTTTCCCTTCATATATGCACAGGATGAAAGTTATTGGGTTGAACTAGAGCTAGGGGGGGTCTATGGACTTCGTGGGGAGACAATCGATATTGCCTCCAAGACGAATTACACAGGGTCGAATGTGAGAATCTATGACCCTGATGATGTTCTCATATATGATCAGAACTGGATTGCTAACGATACTAGACAGATCCCCATATCGGACACAGCTAAATATGGAACATATCGAATAATGGCAAGAGTCCCAGAGGCAAAAACGGAGATATGGTTCACGGTTCTTGATATTACAGGTTGGCAGCAAATTCCTAAATGGCCCCACATAGTCCCACACAATAACCTCTGGTATCATTTCAATACAGATTGGACAGTAGATGTCTACCTACAAGATGATCACCTACAGATTGACTTCTCAACCCTCCGCAAACTTGCTAAAGCCTACGATATGGAGGTTCAAGCCCTTTATAATGATATGAACTTTCTAATTAGATTCTCTAAAGGTATAATAAAGATTGATTGGAATTTCGCCTTCATCCATTCAGGGGCCAAGATAATAATAAATGGAACGCTTGATCATGCCCGTGATATTAGTATTAACTTTGATGCGAAAAAACTCAAGAGGTGGGTAACTGGCCTCAGTTCAGATCAAATAGTCTTTGATTGGTCTGATGTTCTTGGAGGTGAATGGTGGGTTTATCTCCCAGAAGATAAGGAATTATTGATTCACGCTCCCCAGACCTTCCGAATTGACCCCGCCATATTTTCTAACGGATTTGAGGAGGGCGATTTTTCCGCATGGACAGGCACAAATGGGAGCCCTGATGTAGTCGGTTCACCAGTAAATGAAGGAAGCTATTCAGCTAGATTTAACGCATCTGGCGAATATTGTTATATTACTTTTGGAGCAGAAACCACGATTTACACAAGAACATATCTACGTTTTAATGCAACTCCAGGGGCAAACTATGAAAACTTTGAGTTACTTCGATTTGAAGATAATTCAGATGATGTCTTATATGCGTATGTCAGGCAATCTAGTGGAACGGATAAGTTGAGAATCAAGTGGTATGGAGACACGGGCGGGGGGGATGATTGGGTTCTTTCAGATTTTGAATGGGAGCCTTCGGTTGACACTTGGTATTGTATAGAAGTTCATTGGACTAAGGATGCGGTGAGTGGAATTGTGCAGGCATGGATTGATGATGATCTAAAGATAGACCATACGGGGGTAGATACTGATACTCGGGGACAGATTGAAAAGGTTTATACCGGACAAATTACTTCGAACTATGCCGTAGAAAACCATATAGATTCCTTTGTAGTTGATACTTCTAAAATTGGGTTAGTTTCAGCAAATAACGCCCCCTCAAACGATGCTTCTAGTATCACAAATATGGATGATTCTGACAACCTTTACAGCCAACTCCGCAGCTACAACCACATCTTCAACGTGTCTGATGCTGACGGGGTTTCCGAATTGGACACAATTCTGTATGCCATGTCTTCTGATAATTCTAGCTGGGTTAATGGTACCATTAACTGCCAGACTAACGCCCATAGCTTCACAGCAGGATCCGATAATGTCACGGCTGGGAGCGTAACCAATGTCACCTTGGGAAACACGGCAAACTACACCCTGCCCCTAACTACTCAATGGGATATTCCTGACCTGTTGGATTGGGATATCTGGCTCTGGGTGAATGACACTGAGGGCGATGATTCTGGTTGGGATCGGATGCAGGACGATTACTTTGACACCGTGAATGACCTTGTGATCTCAGGGTTTGCCTGTGACGATGACCGAGGAGATCTGGGGGCCACTCTCACCTTCTCTGGGACAGTCTACTATGAGAATAACCCAGGAAGCGGAACCGCAACCACCTTTTACCCACCAGATGCGGAGTTCACAAGTGTAGACTTCCAAAACTCCACCCATGACGAGTTGGGAGCCGACTCCTCGATTGTGAATGGGGCCTTTTCTGATACTGTAACCGCAGAGAACTCCGCAGGAATAGAAACTTATCACGCCTATATTGACATGGCAGACGCAGACTACACAGACGCAGATGAGAGCCCCACAGACACCTTCATTGCAGATAGACACGCAGTTCAAACCCTCCAAGCAAACGCAACCACACTAGCCCTCAATGAACTTTGTTGGATCAACTTCACGATCCAGAGCGAATACGATGCTCATGTCCTTAATGGAACCTTGGGGGATACAGCCACCCTCAAGGACTCAAACGGAAACACCTATGTAGGAACCTGGAATGAAACCCTAGATGTCTGGGAGGCAAACCGAACTGAGGCCACAGACGTAACCAGAACCCTCAACACCTATGACTCGCTCCTCGAGGCAAACTATACAATCACCGTTCTAAACATGAACAGCACTAGCCTTACCTTAGTCTGGGGGGCAGGAACCACAAGCCACACCTTCGACTTGAGGGTAGTGAACTCCTCGGGGTTGGGGATTGAGGATTGCACGGTTACTTTAACAAACACGACAGACACAATATTCTCAGTAGACACCAATTCAACAGGTTTCATAGCACAGCAGAGTGTGGATTCTGGGAATTACACGCTCACAATAACCAAGGATGGATACATAACCTACGAACACGACTACGAAATAAATGCTAATATATACTGGATCATTAAACTATTTACTATTGAAGAAGGCGTGACAATCACAAATGCGTTCCCCCTAGAGTTCTTCGGTTTCATGTTTGCAGCCCTAGGGCTGATGTACTATGGATGGAATCAACGAAATGAAGAGAACGCCTTAATCGGATATAGCTTGAGCTTTCTATTCTGGATTGCCACTATTGGGCAATGGGTTTTTGACACCTCAACTGATGATAATCTAATTATCTGGTGGGTGTTCTTGGCCCCACTCATTCTATGTGCATTAAAAATCGTTGAAGCATCATTAGCAGGACTAGAAAGGACGGAGAAGACCATTGGAAGATACTAACCCCTACTTGGAAGCAGCACTCTACAAAGGAGACCCCAAAACCCCCATCATTGAACCCCTTGCACCCCATACCGATGAATGGGGGCGTGAGATACTAGCGAGTAGTTGTTTTGATGTATTAAGGAATGATGATGGAACGGTTGTCATGAATGATGATAAACCCGTTATCTACCTCAAATATCCTGACATATATCAACTTGCGTCAAACGCATCCAGTCACCTTAGCCTTTTGATGCACCTCACCTGGTCACAGGCACAGGCAGCCCTCCTTCACTGGGAGGGATTATGTCTCGAGGACTTGTTGATTAAATATGATAGAGAACCAGAGGCAATGAATATTCTTAAGAACCTCGCCTTCAAGATGTGGATGGCTATACATGGGGGTAGCATGGAAGGATCTCACCAGAACTTCCTAGGTAGGTACATGGGAAGCGAAAAGCGTTTACAGATAGACAGAGGAGAACAAAGGAAATGAACATAGGAACCATATTTCAAATAAGTATCTACCTTAACTTTCTCCTATTTGTGATCCTAGTAATCACCTTCCTTTTCATGAAGAAGGAGGGGAGATACTTTTTGACTAGAAGTTTCTCAGGCAAAGGAATGGATCTGTTAATCGAGGAACCAGAGAGCAGGGCCATCACCTTAAAGGCTCTGAAATTTGATGGTGAATACTTCTGGAGCGGAAAGGATCGCCTATACTTCAACTTTGATCCACTCTTGAACCCAGGAGACAAGGAAACAAACGCCTATAATGAGTTGTTAAAACAGGCCTGCCATTGGGAGGGATCCAAACGACCTGTAGTTATGGCTTCTGAAATGGTGAGTTTCATATCCAACCCTCACCTTCTTGCAACCCTTGAACAATCCAAGGATAATGAGGGATACAAAAAAGTAAAAACGGTAATTGAAGATCTTGTGAAAACCCTAGGGAATGATGTGGTAAAGGTCAGGTTCCTTCAAGCCTTCACCCCCCAAGTATTACGGGAGTTCCTGAACAGTGGATCCACCCCCTCCAAGAACGTGAAACTCCATGAACGGGGAAGACTAGCGGGCAAACTAGAGATGACGAGGCAGAGGGACTACAGCGCAATAAAGAAGATCGCAATACCCCTCGGGATTCTTCTATTGATATTGCTGCTCTGGAGCCAGGGCGTATTCGACAACCTCCTTAACACATTCCGATGATGAAACATATCCCCATCTACAATGTGCCTCTACTCATACGAGTGAAGGTACTAATATTCCAAGCTTTGATGTCCCTACTTCTTGGTATGATGTTCTATGCTATATATCACTTAATTGCTAAAGAAAAAAAAGGGGAAGTAAGGGATGTTCTATCAGAGAAGCTGGGTCTGTCTGAGGATATATGCGCCGGCGATCACCAGAATCGCAAGGACGGCTAAGCCGAAGCCGGTCCACGCATAGCTTTGTAGGTTGTCTATGGTGTCGTTGAAGTCTGTGCTCATGCCCGTCACCTGCATGTCGTCCATCGTGCTCTCGAGCTCGCCCAGGAGGACAGAGCCGATGAAGAACACCATGATGACACCGATGAGGACTGTTGCTACAGATCCTTGTCTTGCCATTGGTTGTCAGTAAATACTAGTAATTACATGGTATTTATATTTATGTTACAATATGTATCATATATAATAGTTCAATTGATAAAACCGTTAATCCATACCCTACTCCCCATAGAAGAGGAAGTAACAATGCTTTTAATTTAATTAGTTTAAATCCGTTCTCTTCGGCAATCTTGATTTTATCCCTATCCGTTCTTGCCCGCCATATTTTAATATGAACTTTAGGGGGTAGATCACCCCCCTCTACTACGTAGAAATCGTTTATTTTTCTTCTACCCAAGGCCTCTTCTCCCCATGTAGACGCTGAATATTAGGAAGCCAATGGACAGGCCTAGTAGGATTAATCCTATGTTGAGGGCTATAGCGGGAACTGCTATGCTGACGGTGCCCCAGACTAACACCCATATTATGGATGTCGCTATTGCTCCATAGGCTTGGAATATTGGTATGCTTACCATTATGAGTACGACTAGGTAGAATAGGGAACCCATTTCGCTTGTGAACATGGCAATGAAGAGGCCAGATATGTCACCGGTTCTAAGCCAAGTATTTATCAATGCGATACCCCCTGCGGGTATGTTGACAGTTGGAGTTATGACGGCTGCTGCCCAAGATGCGGTAATCGTATCGGCATAGTTGCATTCTACGGCAAGGGTTTGGTTTCCTGTGTAGTAGGTCCAGGACACGCCCCCTGTCACCGTGTTGGGGGATCCTTTACTTGCCACATATAGGCTCCATTTCTTCATGCCTGAACCTGGGTTAATGTCGTAGACTACTTGATCTGAGGTTACTTGGGTTACATCCATAGTAGCTCCTTGGGGTGCGTGGAAGCCTATGGATGCCCATGAGGTTCCCATGTTAAAGTTAGAGAATGTGACTAACCCCCCATCTATCTGGATCTGGGTTGTGGTGAATGGGGTGCTAAAGGTTACAGGGCCACTATTACTTCCTGTTCCTGAGTAGAAAGACCAACCAGTTGACACATCCCAGTATGTACTACCAGTGAGAGCCATGGGTTGAAGGGAGATGACTAGGCAAGCAGCTAAGAGGAGGAGAACATGAACCTTCCGGCTGATGACCATTATTACCCCCCTCTCCACATATAGAATAGGGACCAGACAAGGAGGACTCGATAGGGGATTTTGAACATATCTATGATGAATGTGGGAACCCCCATGTTCGCTAGGAACTCTGTGAAGCTCTCGATCACTGGTATGTTTTTGTTCCAGATGGTCTTTATTGCGTCGATGATGTTTCCATAGTAGTCATCTGACCGCCACCCCATAGAGTCAACCATGCTTGAGGCGTTCATATTCGTTTCAAACTGTGTTTCATCCCAAGGTGTTAGGGGGATGGGATCTATTCCCACATATCCCATAGCTGCGAATGCTGCGTTTATGCAGATCCCTGCAAAGAGGACTGTGAACATTGCGTGTTTTACATCCATTAGGGTCTCACCCTCCCTTGGTAGATGGTGAAGCCAATAGATAAAGCGAGACCCAAAGCTAAAACGTTGTAGTCCCAGGTGTTTGCTCCAATTAGTCTCAGGATTCCAGCCATGCTGAATGCGAGTATGAGGGCTAGGCTTGCGCTATAACGGCTGAATCCCCCAAACACTCCCAGTACGAGGATGAGGCTCGTAAGGTTTGCTGTGTTGATACCTCCGAAGGTTCCCAATATTCCTAGATCTGGGAATTGGTTGTAGGTTCGGTCATAGTCCAATAGTTCAGAGTAGTCTAGGAGTCCAAAGAAGCCGTGATCGATTTCAACGACAACCCAGTAATCGGTTAGGTTGTTGGCACTATACCAGTTCCAGGAGAGGGTTTCGGCTTGGCTGTTATATCCAGTGACATAAGTTCCATTCCTAAAGGCTATGGTTATGTTACACCAATCAGTTCCATAGGTGGCTGGGGCGTTATCCTCATAATTAACTCGAATGTGGGTGGCATTGGGGCGTGTTGCCTCTATGTTAATATATTTATAGGTTAGTTGGGCTTTCTGGCTGAAGGTTAGATGGGATAGTACGATTGTGGGTGTGGGGTCAACCCCTGCCACGAAGTAACCCCAATCATAGATAGTTTCATCATACCAGAGAACCCTCAAGTGGTATGTCTGGTCTACCACGAGGGTTAAAGGTACTGTGTTAATGACATCTTGGATCTTCATTCTCTCGATTAGTTCCTCCGTTGAGTTTACGGTTCTGTATGCCTCAAGGTAGGATGCCCCCTCTCCTAGTTTGCCTGTGTAGTCGATTACGGAGAATGAATATGTGGCAAAGGTGGCCTCTGGGAAAAAGACTTTGAGGGTTTCAGTTTGGTAAGGGGTGTAAAATCGTCTTGACCCTCCTCCTGTAAGGCTCCATACGAGAAGAAGAACCTCATCATCTGATCCATAGGTGATTTCTCCATCTACCTCTATTAAGGTTGAGTTGGTGGTGGTGTGAGCGGTGATATTTACCGCACCATAGTTGGTTCCATTCTCATAGAATGCTCCCTCAATAGTGTAGACATAATCATGGGACTGGGTATAGAAACGGAGATCCCCGCCATAGTTTCCTATGTCTGTGTTGTCGAGGGTGACGACTTGGTGAGTTGCATTGAACTCTACGTCTGTGTACTCGTCTGATGGTATTAATGAATCCCATAACCCTCCATTTGAGTATGTGATGTTTCTAACTAATTCGGTCTTGGGGTAAACAAACCGAATTTGCCTATTATTTGACCCTGTAGGAAAAGTGTAGTTGGCGTCTCTACGTGTTATGTAGTCTGTGGCTGTTCCGTAGTATTGGTTATGGGTGGTTGTGGTGTTATAGTCGCCTTCCACTCGGAATCTTATAGAGTAGGCATTAGCCCCACTACTTGACTCAGTAAATGGATCATCTCCAATGGTGTTCCTATAAACATAATATCCACCAGCCGAAGGATGTGCAAGTGTATAACTTCCACCTTCCGCTACAGCATATAACCCATAGAAGAAGATTCGATCATCATTCATGATGATTGGAGTGGTAAGGGATCCACCCTTCCAAGAGTAGACTCCCGTTGGAGTCTCAAGCCATGTTTCCACTGATTCACCGAATTGGGTTCCCGCATTAGTGTTTGAAGTCCAGTTATAGCCGTAGGCTCGAACCTCACGGTCATCTGCATCATCTGAGTGTATGTAGCCCTGCATATAGTAGATGGTCAGATTATCATAGTCCACATCTATGGCTGTTCCAGTCACGTTGAAGACGTTCATCCATGTGGAATCCTCAAGATTGCTTCCTGTTCCTGCGGTGGTGGTCATTCCGAGATTTGTAGGGTAACGCCACTCGATCCATACTTCTATTGCGGAGACCGCCCCATCTGCGTGGACCAATACTACAGAGTATTCAAACGAAAATATTGTCAGTAGAAACATTAACCCAATGCCAATTACTCGCTTTAATAGTCTAATGTATTCCTGCTTCATCTCTCCTCTGGCCCCCGATTGTTACTGATGACCCAGATCAAGGTGGGGATGATGATTATGAGGAGCATACGCCAGTCTATGACGGCCTTGATTATATTCCAGTTTGTTCCGGTGAAAATAGATGCAAACTCTACCTCCATTATAATTACAAGCTGATCTAGTAAAATTCCTAAGAAGAAGAGGAGACCCCCCCCTAGGACCAAGGCCATTAGAACCGTAAGGAAGGTATAGATCATCTGAACATCACCTGGTATTCTTTTCTCTGCGCCCAGACATAGAGGTAGATCACCACTCCTAGAAGGATTATGAAGACAAGCCCCCAGTAAATGTTCACCCCAAGGGCATAGTTCGAGTTCCAGCTTGTCAGGATACTGCCAGAAAATAGTCCAGTTGCGGTTTTGTTTACGGCATCGGCAAACTCAAAGAACATGGGAGTCATGATGATAACCTGAATAAGAAGGGTTACGAAGCCTATTATCGTGATAATCATAGCCTTTATGAAGTTGCTCATACTTTCAGCACATCCTTTAAGGATCTGAATTTCACTGGGCGAAGCCTGAGCTCACCTATAGCCCCTAATGGAACCATTTTCTTCCTCTTCTTCCGCTTATCCTCTGGTCTATATCGGTATCTAAATGGCTGTTCTGGGGGGATCCTTGTTATCTCTGCAATTCTAGGTACTTTAATGGGTTTTTCCTTTATGGTGAATCTAGGGATCGAAAAACCTAGGGGTAGCGTTTTCTGGGTGGGAGTTGTAATTGTTTTCTCCTTTATCATGGGCATCGACATTAATCGAAGGGTGTATTTTGGGATCACAAAAGGTATTGTCTCTATAAAGGGTTTTATGGATATAATGGGCTTCTTTATGGGGGACGTTAGTCTCTGGGGTACTTTGATCCTAGCCTCCGTTATACCCCTTGTTTCCATGACCGTCTTTAGGGTTGGTGGGGCTTTTAGTGTGCTTACCCCTCCCAATAGACCCAGGGCAGAGGGGAGAATGTCCTTGGGGGCTTTAATGACTGAATAGAAATCCATCATGGTTCTTGTGGATAATGCGGTTCTCGTGGATTTTGTTATGGTTTTTTCCATTACCTTGCGAAATCCAGTTATGGTCTCTATCCTAGGTCTGTAAATATACCTCATGGGATCATGCTCTAAAATGGTTGAAGCCCTACCCCCTAACTGTTTCCCCGCGAACCATTCTGATGCGCTTTTATCTATATCCCTAGATAATTTATCCCATCCTCTAAACTTCTGATAGTGAACCTTCGTGGGATCCTTCTGTACCTTCAAAACCCTCTTTGTGGTTGTGGTTGTTACCCTTCTGGGAACTTTAACTTGTTTCTCGTATGTTATGAACTCCTTTGTCCCCTTGGGCTTCCCTAGGGTGACATCGAGAATCTTGGAAGTGATCTTGCCGAACGTGTACCCACCCGCCACTCCTCCCCCAACTCGCATAGCAAACGTAAAAGGATCCTTGGCTATGGTTCGCCTAAACTGTTTTTGGGCTTCCGCATCTGTGATAAGGGATGTGACCCCGCTTATCGTTTCTCCCCACCTTATAGGGCGAATGGGGAAGGTTAGACCCTCCACGAAGGCATGTGCGGTGTATCCCGTCACCCCCGCCATGTATGCCCCAAAGCCCTTCAAAGGTTTGCCTTCCTCGAATAGAAGGAGAGACTTGTCCTGCTGTGACTTTCCAAACTCCACAAGGGGCATAGTCATAGCCGTAATTTTCGTTTCAAAGGCTTCCATTCCTCTTTGGAAAGGTTGGGCTATTCTGTAGCCTATGGATCCTAGTCTTGGACCCCTGCCTGGACCCATTGGCACTTTAGGTTCTGTTGGGGGTGGGGGCTCTTCTTGGGGGACCTCCCAATAATAGCCTCCTGTCTCTGGATCAAAGTGAATGGGTTTGCCCTCTGCTTCTTCTAGGATCTTTGAATATTGTTCCGTAAAGTGGGCTTCCCGTATCTTGTGGGCTCTTTCTTCCGTTATGAGGCCCTGTTCGACTGCTTCTTCTAGTGTGACGGTTTCGGGGGCACGGTAGTATTGCCCTTTTCTATGGGGGTCTGCGTATGCTCGCGCACGTTTCTGTTCCTTTTTAGTGAGTTTAGAGAGTGTTGAAGGTAGGTGTCTACGTTGTGCTCTCATGCGTAACTCCATCGGAGTCATGAGTTCCCCGTTTACAAGAATACTCATCTAGAGAATAGTAATTACTATAAATATAAAGGGTTATAGGTATATAGTGAAAATGTCCACCCGAGGTCAGCCCATCAACCATTTTGTACGCAGAATGGAACTCATAGATACACTACAAGTACGAAGGCGATACGAGGATATGTTTGAATGGCTCCTAGTCACCCATGAGGACTTTAGCGAATCCGATCAGGAAGAAGACATAGCCGACAACCTACAGAAACACATTAAAGCCATCATGAAGGTTCAAGGACGAAACTACAACCACACCCTAAAACTCAGAGCAAACAAGGGTGCAGAACTCTTCTACAACGGAGGCCACGAATTGAAGAAGAGGATATACCGGATAATGTGGAAAGGCTACATAAACATGCAATCATTTAGAGGTATAATCCCAGCCGAGACACTATTGAAGGAGAGAGACACCCCAGTAGCTACCCCCCTTCCTGAGAGGCTACCGGAGAACCTTAGATGAGCTATGAAGATGACGGGGCTCCAGCAGTAAAGGACATGACCCTCTTCATGCAGAAGGCTAAGAAGAAGGGTTTCTATGAACCAGGTTGGAGCCTTGAGGACTATGTGAGAAATGCCCCTATAATGTATAGGTGGGAGTGCTTCCCCATCTGGGGGATAAAGGGCTCTTATAAGAGCAACCGCTTGATGTGGCTTCTCTTCCTTGTCTATGGTAACTGGAAGCTAGTTCACAAGTACATGGTCATGCAACCCCTAGAGTTCACAGAACTCCTAAAGGAGAAGGGTAGGATCCCCATGATAGGGTGGGATGACATAGCAGCTTGGTTCGACTCTCAGCTATACTTTGAGAACCGGAGCCTCTACACTAGAATAAAACGATGTTGGACCCTCATGCGAACCTCCCTGAACGTATTCGCTGCTACGATCCCCCGTAAAGATGAACTCCCAGGCTTCATCCTACGGGACATCAATGCGGAGATGTTCTGCAGCCCAGCCATGACCTATGATTATGATAGGTGGACATGGAGGAAGCACTATAAGGATCCCCAGAAGGTAGTAAAGAAGCCCATCAGTATTTGTGAGAATAAGACCTTCAACATCTATGACGTACCTACAGAAGAGTTCGAGATCTACTGGGAGAGAAGAATGGTCCTCGCAAATATTGCCAAGTCTGACATGGTATCCATACTAGAGGAAGCCTTTGAGGATCCACCTGAGCCCACACCAGAGGAGCTAAGCGAAGAAGCAAGGATCTTATCACTAGCTGGGAAGATACAGGCAAATCGAAGATGGAAAAACAAGAGGTAGTGTATTACTGTAGGTACATAACTTATTTAAATAACATACAGTAGTGGTTATAGAAATTCAACAAAACAAGCCCTGTTCTCGCCTCTTTTCACCAATGCCTTTATGTGAAAGAAAACCCCTATCTTCTTTCAGTGAAAGGAAATGCCTGAGTATAAGACCGCTAAACCGAAGAAGCCCATCGAAGTTGAGGACATGGAGGTCTACCTAGAGGGTTCTAAGGAGGGTTGGATGCGGGCTTTGATTGTTTTCCTATGGGTTTATGGGGTCAGGATCGAGGAGGCCCTTAGTTTGAAGGGCGATGACTTCTTTGAGGCAGAGGGTTTTCTATGGGTGAACTGCCCCCCGAATAAGAACCTCCAGCAACCAAGGCGAGTTTTACCCGTGAGCCTAGACACCACATTTCTCTCTCATTTGGTTGAGTATGTTAGGAGTAAAAAGGGTAGTCTGATATGGCCTCAATCTTATGTCACCGTTTGGCGTAGACTCAAGGATCTTGATGTTGAACTCTGCCCTCATAGATTTCGCCATAATCGGGCTACCCAATATGCCCTGAAGCGAGCCCACCCCTACGAGCTCCAAGCATGGTTAGGGCATTCGGATATACGGACCGCATCGAAGTACATTCATGCATCGGGAATATTTGCAGAGGATCTTGGGAAGCGAATTAAGATCTAAATAATTCTATTTGGTTGGGATAATTTATGCAAGGAATTATATACCACATATACCACCCTGTGTTTTGGAGGCATTCCTAATGGTAAATGAAACCTCTTCTATACGAATACGTCAGACAGATGCAAAACGTCTTTGGAACCTCGTGTCCTCAGAGCGTAAATTCATCAAAGATGTGATCACATACCTATTGGACTTCCACGAGGCTAGTAAACATGTTGACATGTAAACACTGCCATATGTTTCAGTCACCAAAGCGGGAATGCCTCTACTATGACATAGTTAAATGGTGTGTGAATATGGGTTGAAGTCCACAATAATTGAAATACAGATATACCGAAGCAAGAACGGTTTCTATGAAAGCCTCCGCCTTGGGAAGCTAGGGAATAAGGCAATAGTTGTTGGAGGAGACTTCCAGATCCTTGTAGATGGAAAGGTAATATTCAAGAAGGTAGGTAAAGAAGATTGATGATTCAAGCACACTTCCATGTTTTGGAAAATGGATCCATTTGGAAGTTTCGGGATAAGCAGGGTCGATTCTGCAAACCCTATAGGCAGAGGGTGAAGGTTTGCGTAGTCTGTAAAGAGATCTGGGAGGATTCAAAGTGACGATCTCCCACAAGTCAAAGCTTCTCATACTTCTAGTGGTCTCAATATCCTTAGCCACAGGCGTTCTCGCCACCAACTACGTTGAGAAACGCATACAGAGCACAGGGTACATATACACCCCCAACCCAAACATCGAGGTCTACAGCGACCTAGGATACACCACCATTCTAACACAGGTAAACTGGGGTACACTCACCGCAGGAGACACCCCCACCTACACCATATGCGCGCGCGCGCGCGCTAAACAATTTCGACATAAATTTCTTTGCTGCCTTCTGGGAACGTTTGGAGGCCTCCTAGTGTCGCAGTTAACATTCCACCCTGAATTTTCCGGCGAAAAGGAGGGTTGAATGCTAATGGATGATAAAAACCAACTCATAACCATCGCAAGGATCAAACGCCCCGAGCCCAAGGTGTTCCATATTCTACAGCCAGGAGTGATCCCACCAAGGCCAAAGTGGATGGAGGGAGATTCAACCTACATCGAGTCAGTAGCTAGGACTTGTCCCAAATGTGGATCTATGGATGTTTGGCGTGGCCCTTGGTGCCACTTCTCTGAGATCTCCCTTTTGCTGAAGCGATATGAACCCTCAATAATGCATTCAGGACGAAAAAGACACTCAGCCTGCCTTAGTTGCGGGGAGTTCAGGACGGACATCCAAGCCATTGCATACACGGTCCAAGATGAGGATGATTCCTAATGTCGCAATTAACATTAACTGATGTGCGCACACGTCTGATTAAGAAGTGGAAGAGAATAGCGGGAATGCTCACCGCTCCATTTGTTATACTTTATTTATTCATCATGTTCCTGCTTTTCGGGGACCCTCAAGAGAAATGGGAGACCTAACCTTGTCGCAATTAACATTAGACGGTGCAGCCATCCCCATCAAGGCCAGAGACCCCGAAACACAGCTCACCCCCGCAGAACGAGAAATCTGGTACTACCTCAAAGGCATAGGCCCCCGAACCGAGAAGGAGATCCACCTACAACCCGCCTTCACCAAGTATTCCACCATCGGGAACAAGCTGCGCTCCATGCGTAAGAAGGAATACGCCCGTTCTATCCCCCAACATGACGGTAGCCCTCAGAAGTGGGAGGCGAGATAGTGAGTCGCCAGCAATCTCGCTTCACACCCCTCCGGTATCTGCTCATGCTGGATGAGGAGGAAATGGACATATTCGCAAACCTAGTGGGTTGCGAGCTCGCCAGCATAGAGGACATAGACGAAGACGACTCAGATCTCACCAAAGAAGACCAGATAAAGATGCGTTTCTTCTTCGCTCACCGTCTCGAAGTCTTGAACAGGCTTGCCAAGAAAATCGACAACCTGGAGGGCTTTTAACTGAAGGAACAGGAAGCCCAAGCATATATACCCCTGTTAACAACGGATGAAAAGAATCCCCTATTCTATTCTAATCTATTAAATGACTTGTTATTATCATATGATAACAACAAACCTTTTAACCCCATTGCCCGCTTGAAGGAATTCTTCTCATGGATTGAGAACATTACAGGTTCAAAAATAAGAAAAACCATCTTCTTCTATTTCTTAGAACACAAAGTAGCCACCGCTCCACTAATAAATGAGGCTCTGGGGAAAAAAAGACGTTCTCCAAGCGTATATCGAGAAATGAACACACTTGTCGATTTGAAAATAATTGAGAGGATTGTTAGAGCTCGATACATTAGGAAGAAGTCAGGAAGAGTCCCAACCATCTATGGCTTAAGAGGAAAATGGAAGCCAGATGATGTAGTAAAAGTAATCGAAAAACACAAGATCCTAAACTCACCTAATTTCGTCACTATAAGAAATATTAGCCAAACAATAATGGATGGGTACTTAGCAAAACATGAACCATTGAA